>SNQW01000183.1_pt1 | contig 40831 bp, 30 predicted proteins | sample 2580511 | NCBI WGS metagenome assembly SNQW01 (sample SAMN10953775, study PRJNA522744) | food fermentation metagenome | isolation source: 8-hour incubation of native-enriched microbial consortia from nixtamalized... | place: Mexico | collected 2017-09-24 | reverse complement strand
TTGGCTCCTTTTGTTGAGAGTTAGATGGGTAACGCGTCTCTCTTAACAATAGGAGCTTTTTTGTGGATTTTCCATGAAAATAAATTATATTTTCCCTTATTTAGTTAATTTTTGAATCATGATAGGTTTGATGCAACGCTAGTGCATAAATTTCCGCTATTTTCAACGGCACAGCCGGCGACGGGCCGCCATCGTCGTTCCAGAGGCTGACGGCGGGCGGCTTTGTGTCATTTCTGCAGCCAACGGCGGGCAGCTTTGTGTCATTCCTGCAGCCAACGGTGGGATCGTCTTCATCGTTGCAGCAGCCGGCTGCAAACCGGCGATTTCCAGTGGGCCGAGTCCCCTTTCAAAGACAAAAAACACCACAGCAAAGAGGTCTTCTCTCTACTGTGGTGTGCCCATATAACTGATATTAGTTCTCCCCAAGCTCCCCGCCGCCTGGGTAAATCATCACCTTGACGCTGGTTTCTTTGTTCGTCCTTGCCAGTTCGACCGCGTTTTTGATGTCGCTCAGCGGGAATTTATGCGTAATTATCTTCCGGATATCCTGCTTGGCACGGCTTAAAATCTCGATAGCGGCCGGATACGTATTTGCGTAGCGGAAAACGCCGCACACATCAAGCTCGGCGTCGATCAACGCCCCGATATCGACCGGAACGGCATCCTTGGCCGGCAAACCGACCAGGACGATCCGTCCCCCGCGCTTTGCGAACCGGATCGTGTCGGCGATGGCCCCGGGATTTCCGGAGGTCTCGATGATCAAATCGAAGCCCTCTCCCCCGGTCAGCGCCACCAGCCGCTCCTCCAAGGAACCCGGGGCCGACGGATCAAACACCTCCTGGGCTCCCATATCCAAAGCCAGCTTGCGGCGAAACTCGACCACATCGCTGCCGAAAACCTGGGAGGCACCGAACATTTTAGCCGCCTCCAGCGCCAGCAGCCCGATGGGGCCGAGCCCGAGGACCAACACCCGGTCGTACGGCTGAATCCGTCCCCGCTTTACGGCATGAAATCCAACCGATAAAGGCTCGAGCAGCGCGCCTTCCTCGAAGGACATCTCCGCCGGCAGCGGAAACAAAAAATCGCTGCGGACGGTCACGTAATCGGCCCAGGCCCCGTCTACCGGCGGGGTGGCCATAAACGCGACCTCCGGGCAAAGATTATAGCGCCCGCTTTTGCAATACGCGCATTTGCCGCAGGTGACGCCCGGCTCGACGGCGACCCGGTCGCCCGCGCGGACATTGGTCACCCGCTCGCCCGTCTCCACCACCACGCCGGCCAACTCGTGGCCCAAAATCAGCGGCTGCTTCACTTCATAGCGGCCGATCCGCCCATGCTCGTAATAATGCACGTCCGAGCCGCAAATCCCGATACAGTGCACCTTGATCAAAGCTTCATCCGGTCCCGGCTTGGGAACGGGAACCTCCCGTACCTCCAGCTTAAACGGCGCATCCAGCACGGCAGCCTTCATCATCTTCATCATCTTCTCCATCCCTCGCAATCCCTCCTAAATGGAAGCTAGTTTAACTAACGCTCCAGCCGAAACACAACCGCTTCATAAGGACGCATCGTGAAGCTGCTCTGCTTCCGGTCTGGTCGGTCCGGGTAATTGGACAGCACAACATCCCGTTTAAAACCTGCAAACTCCGGCGGAACGGTAAATTCCGGAGCATTGCCGTAGAAGTTCAGCACGATCAGGAACGCCCGTCCTTCAAACGTGCGCGAATAGACGAAGATTTCCGGGTGATCGTCCAGCCAGCCGTCGTATCTTCCGTAGATCAGCGCCTCGTTTTCCTTACGCAGGCGAATCAGCGCTTTGTAATAATTCAGGACCGAATCCGCTTCCTGAAGCTGCCGTTTCACGTTGATTTCGCGGTAATTGGGGTTAATGTTGATCCAAGGCACGCCGGTTGTAAACCCGCCAAACAGCGAATCGTCCCATTGCATCGGCGTGCGGGCGTTGTCGCGGGCCCGGTAAGCGATCCTGCGCATCGTTTCCTCGACATCTTTGCCGTCCATCAAGCGTTCGCGGTAGAAGTTGTAGATTTCCACATCGCGGTAATCGGTCAGCTCCTTAAACACGACGTTGGTCATGCCGATTTCCTGTCCTTGATAAATAAACGGCGTGCCTTGCATCAGCATAAAAAAGGTAGCCAGCATCTTGGCGGATTCCTTCGGGTAGTTGTCGGGATCGCCAAAGCGGGAGACGGAACGCGGCTGATCGTGATTTTCCAAATAGAGCGCGTTCCATCCGATGCCCTCCAGCCCCGTCTGCCACTTCTTCATGATTCCCTTCAGCTTCGCCATCTCCCAAGGCCCGAAATCCCAGCGGCCTTCCGGACCGAAATCGAGATTGACGTGTTCAAACTGGAAGATCATGTTGAAGGCCCCGTTCTCTTCGCCGATCCAACGGTCGGCTTCGGAAATCGGCGCGCCGCTAGCTTCCCCCACCGTCATAATATCGTAGTCGGCAAAAGCTTCGCGCTTGAACAGCTGCAGGAAATCATGGATTCCTTCCACATTGCGGTGCCCGTCCATGGCATCCACATACCGCAGCTTGTGCGGGTTGGGCATATCCGGCAGCCCCGGCAGCTTCTTAATGTGCGTGATCGCGTCGACCCTGAACCCATCGATACCCTTATCCAGCCACCAGCGGATCATGTTGATCAGCTCCTGCCGGACTTGGGGATTTTCCATGTTCAGATCCGGCTGTCTCCGGGAATACAGATGCAGGAAATATTGTCCGGTCGTCTCGTCGTATTCCCAGGCCGAACCGTTAAACATCGATTCCCAGTTGTTCGGCTCGCCCCCGTCCTTGCCGTCCCGCCAAATATAATAGTCGCGCTTCGGGTTATCGCGGGAAGACCGGGATTCGATAAACCACGGATGCTCGTCCGAGGTATGGTTCAGCACCAGATCCATAATAACTTTCATACCCCGCTCATGGATGCCGGACAACAGCCGGTCAAAATCCTCCATCGTGCCGAATTCGTCCATAATGTCCTGATAATCGCTGATATCATAACCGTTATCGTCATTGGGCGATTTATAGATCGGACAAATCCAGATGACATCAATCCCCAGCTCTTGCAAGTAATCCAGCCTGGAGATGATGCCAGGAATGTCCCCGACGCCATCTCCATTCGAATCCATAAAGCTCCGCGGATAAATTTGATACGCGACCGCTTCTTTCCACCATACTTTTCGCATTTCGGCTTCCCCCATATCATCTTCATCCATGATTCTAAACGCGCCCTGCGAGAAACAGGTCCACCTCCGAAGCCTCGGGCATCCCGTTTTGGGCCCCAAATTTGGTGACCGCCAGCGCCGAGGCGGCGACGGCGTATTCGGCCGCCTCCTTTAGCCCCAAGCCTTTGGCGATGGACACCGCAAGCGCCGCGTTAAAGCAATCCCCGGCTCCCGTCGTGTCCGAGACCTCCATCTTTCTGCCGGGAATATGGAACGTATGGCCGGACGCATTCATGTGCACCACGCCGTCCGCCCCAAGCGTAACCATAATGGAGGGAAGCCCTTTATCAATCATCCTCCGCATGGCGGCATAAAGCGCAGAGAAATCGGTTACATTCAAAATCTCCGGCATGCCCGCCAAAATGGACAGTTCCTGACGGTTTGGCGTTAACAAATGCAGCATCGGGTAAATTTCTTCCGGCAACGGCTGGGCCGGAGCCGGATTCAGGATGATTTTCTTGCCCAGCCCATGCGCGTATTTAATGCAGGCCACCACCGTGTCCAGCGGAATTTCCAGTTGCAGCAGGACAACATCCGCCCGGTCGATATGCGACTTGCGCTGCGCGATATCGGACCAGGTGATTTTTCCGTTCGCCCCAGGTACGACCACAATCCGGTTGTCCCGGTCGTGGACCCAGATCGAGGCGATTCCCGTCTTCTCCTCCGGCATCACGTTCAGTGCCTGAACAATGGAATACCGTTTTAATTCCTGCAGCATCTGCTCGCCAAAGCGATCTTTTCCCACAGCACCGATAAAAGATGTTTCCATGCCGAGCCGGGAAGCCGCCACGGCCTGATTCGCCCCTTTTCCTCCGGGCAGAAGCTTGACCCCGGTGCCCATGATCGTCTCTCCTTTTTCGGGTAGAACCGGGGTCTCTATGACAATATCCATATTCATACTGCCGATTACGACAATATTAGGATTTTGCATGCCTGTCATTGCTACTCACTATCCCTTCGCGTTGAATCCCTGATGATTAATGACACGTTGATCTCGATGACCTCGGCGTCGAATTTCGTATCCCGGGCTTCGATCTGTTGTACCAGCGTGCGCGCCGCCTTTTCTCCCATTTCGTAAATGGGCTGGGCGACGGTCGTCAGCTCGGGTTCGATCATTTCGGCCAGCTTAATGCCGTCGAACCCGCATACGGCGATGTCCTCCGGCACCTTCACACCCTTCCGGTGAAGCGCCTTAAGCGCGCCGATCGCCATAAAATCGTTGCCGGCAAAGATACCGTCAATGTCGGGATGCCGCAGCAGCAGCGTTTCGACCGCCTGCATCCCGCCCTCCAGTTGAAAGTGACCGGGCGCCATTAATGAAGGGGTATACCAAGAAAAAGATTTAACATAGTCTTCGTAACCGTTTAGCCGTTCCTGGGCAGTGACGATTTCCTGTGGACCATAGATGTGGGCGATCTTTTTGCAGCCTATGTCAAGCAGATGCTTTACGGCAAGCTGAGCTCCCTCGTAGTTGTTGCAGCGGATTAACGTGCATTTTTCCGTATCGGACGAACGGTCCAGCACCACCACGGGAATATTGTCCCGGCGAAGCTTGTTTAGTTCCTCCTGCGTCAGATAATTGGAGGCATAGATGATCCCGTCGATGCGCCGCTTGCGCAGCGCCTCCAGATAGCTTTTTTCCTTAAAGTCACGGTTGTCGGAATTGCAGAAGAACACGGTATAACCCCGCTGCTGGCAAATATCCTCCACGGCCCGGGCCAGTTCGGAAAAAAACGGGTTTGTAATATCAGGCAAAATTATAGCGATCGTAGGCATGCTGCGATCCGCCAACCGGCGGAATATCAGCGGCTCGTACTCCAGCTGCTCCATAGCATCCATTATCCGCTGTTCCGCCTGCTTGCTGACATATCCATTTTGATTGATCATGCGGGATACCGTTGCAATCGATACTCCCGCCAGCTCCGCCACATCTTTGATCGTCGCCAAGTTTCAACACCACCACATAGTTTCTATATATATTTACAGCAAATTTACAGTAAAGGCTTTACTTGATAGAATGAATAGGCCGTACGGCTTCCGCCGTCATTGCCGAAGCCGATGGCGCCGCGCAAATAAGGCGCGTCTTCATCGCGATACAGAATGACCAGGCTTCCGTCGATCAAAACCTCGATCAGGGAGCCCCGTACGCTGACTTCCAGTTCATAGTCCAATCCATGCTTCCAGGGGAAGGGTTGGGATTGCAGCGTGCGGTAGCCTTCAAAATTTTTGTACAAGGCAATCGTTTGCCCTGGTGCCAGTCCGACGACGTACCCCCGCATCGCCCCCTGCACGCGGAACAGGACGGAATGCTGCTCGCCTTTGAGCGGTTTCAGCTTGACCCGGAACCGGTAATCGTCCCACAAATGCGAACCCGTATAGCATTCGGCCGGTTCGAATCCGTGGCCGCCGGCCAGCCGGCCTTCCTCCAATCTCCATATCCCCCGCAGGTAGGTCATCTGCGACACCGTCTGGTGCAGGGCGTTCCATTTCTCCATGCGCTGGGAGGCAAAATCGACGGCATAATCCGCAGCCCCATACACTTTGAACTCGTCCAGGAACCATTTCAAGGAAAAAGACTTCTCCCGCAGACTGGAATCTCCGCTCACCGTGTACTCCATACCGACCTTGCCAATCGCCGCGTTCTCGGCATACGGAATTTGGTAGCCGACCCGCTGCCATTCTCCGTTCAAAACGAGCGGGGCGCTGTACAGGCGGTGTCCGGTGAAGACATCCTCCGCAAACAAGCGCACATGGAGGCCGGTGCCTACCGTCTCGTCGAGCTTGAGCCAAGCTTCCACGGTCTGTCCGGGATATACGGTCGGCGAGATGTCCGGATCGTAGCGGCTGTCGTCGAAATCGCCCGGCGAGCCGTACGTCAGGAAAAACACGTCGAAAGTCGTTCCGGTAAACACCGAAGGCGCCGTAAGCTGCAAGGATCGCTTTCCTTTGTAAGCCTCGCGGTCCGTATTAGCGAGCAAAATCCGCTCATTGCCGCGGTATTTCCATTCCAGCGCATGCGTGGAACCGGGCAGTTCGAAATGCAGATAATGGGCGCTGTCGTCCCGCAAAATCTCCTCCCATTCCGGGACCGGCTCCCCGTTTAACTTGCTGGCCAGCTTGGCCGTATCGGCGGTGATTTGCGGAATCGTCTGCAAATTCAAGCTGCCCAAAATGCCGGAGCAGCAGACGAAATCGTTGATCGGGTCTTTCCACTTCGCCTCGATTCCGCCGGGACCGTTCAGAACGCCGAGAATCGTTCCCACATTCCCCACATTGCAGTCCGTATCCCACCCGCACATATTGCAGATATTGATCGTCCGGCTGAAGTCGCCCTGTCCGTACAATAAGGATAACACGATTACGGCCGCGTTAGGAATAATATGGCAGACTCCTTCATAATGCTGGTACCCGTATTTTTCCTGAACATAAGCAAACGCTTCGCGCCAGTCCTCCGGATGCTCAAGGTGAAAGGCCATGATATCCCGCGCCATCCGCGCGTATTCGCTGGTTTCCTCAATGACCGATAATCCGTCGGCAAGGATATCCTCCACCTTATCCTTCACAAACGCGGATGCGATGCAGGCGGCAATAAAACGCCCGCCGCGAATGCCGTCCCCGCCGTGTGTGACGCTTGACATCATCCCCGCAAGTTCCGCCGCCTTGAACGGATCGCCCGGGCATACCAGCCCCCAGCAGTCCGAGAAAATCTGCCCTCCGATCTGCTCGGCCGCCGTTTTGCCGTTCTGCTCAATGGAACCGGACAGCGGAGCGGGAACGCCGTTTTTCAAATTCAGGTAAGCCGTATGCTCGGTCGAAACGCCGTAGCCTCCCCACCAGAAGAAGCCGTGCCCTTCCCCCGCGTAGTTCCGCAGCGTATGGGCCATTTCCCGCTCCGTTAGCCGGTTTGGATCAAAGTCGGCCAACGCCCGCATAAAAAATACCGGGCCATTGATATCATCATCCGCCGCAAAATGCTTGAACAAATAAGGATAGTCCGTAATTTCCCCAAAGGTTTGCGCGATCCGTTCGTAGGACCAGCCCTCGATATTGGCGCCATGCACCACACCGATCACCTTGCCTAACCAGCCTCCATACAATTTTTCCATGTAGTCTTTAGGAAATGCCATCCGTATCACCCCGTTATTAGCTTTTAACAGCCCCGCCCGTTAAACCGGCGATAATTTGCTTTTGGAAAAAGACGTACACCAGCATAATCGGGATCACCGTCATGACGAACGATGCAAAGGCCAGATTGTAATTAAACGAATATTGCGATTTGAAGTTATATTGGAATAACGGAAGCGTCCAAAACGTTTCCGATTTGTTCAAAATCAGCAGCGGCAGCAGGAAGTCGTTCCAGATCCAAAAGGAATTGACGATAATCACCGTGGCGGTCAGAGGAGCCAGCAGCGGAAAAATAACCGAGCGGTACGTTCTGAATTTGGAACAGCCGTCCACCTCCGCCGCCTCTTCCAATTCTTTCGGAATCGTCGTACGAATGTAGCCAACATATAAGAATACGCCTTGCGTTAGCGCATAAGTCACGTAAAGCAAAATCAGCCCGAAACGGTTCAGCAGGTCAAGCTCCGTCATCAGTCGGGTCACGGGCAGCATGATCACCTGGAAAGGAATGATAATTCCCATAATAAACAGAATGTACAACGTTTTGAAATACCATTTGTTCATATTGCGGCTGATGGCGTAGGCCGTAAGCGGCACAACCAGCAGGATCAACAAGATCGAAACCAGCGTAATCAAAACGGAGTTGGAGAAAAATTGAAAGAAATTATTGTTGAACAGCACTTCCTGGAAATTGCCCAAATACAGCTCCGATGGGAAAGCAAAAAAGTTTCTGGCGCTTTCCTTGCTTGTTTTGAATGCCGTGATCACCGTCAAATAGAGGGGCAGAAAAATGACAACCAGGCCGGCGGACAACAAAATATAGCTGACCGCGGACAATCGCTTTTCACTGCTGCCGTTCATCATGCATTCACCTCCAGCCTGCTCATGGAGCGGATCTGTACGATCGATACGATGGCAATGATAACGAACAAGACGATCGCCAGCGAGCTCGCGTAACTGAATTTAAATTCCTGAAAGGCAAAATTGTAGACGAGCAATCCTACGCTCTCCGTCGTTCTGCCCGGTCCTCCTCCTGTCATCGCCATAATGTAATCGAACGCGGTGAGCCCGCTTTTAGCCGAAAGGATTACGACGATATTTAAGGTCGGGATCAGAAACGGAATGACGACGGAGCGGAACCGCTGCCAAGGGGTGGCGCCGTCCAGGCTGGCCGCTTCGAGCAAATCCTTGGGCACGCTCTGCAGAGCCGCCAGGAACAGCAGCGTTGGAATGGCCAAGCCCTGCCACAGGCTGACGAACAACAGGCCAAAGAAGGCCAAATCCGGATTGGACAGCAAGTTCCGCGACAGCACATCCGAGCCGACGGCTTTGCCAAAAGCCGGAAGGGCCTGGGAGAACAACTGGTTGAAAATCAAACCGACGGTAATCATGCTGAGTACGGCCGGGAAGAAATACGTCGTCCGGTAAAACGATTGGAAGCGGCGAACGCGATTGAGCAGCAAAGCGATCACTACGGCAAGCACCACGGTCAGGACGATCAAGCCCAGCGCATATTTAAAGGTAAAACCCAGGCTGTTACGGATCCGGTCGTCCTGAACCAGCCGTACATAGTTGTCCACCCCAATGAAATGACTCGTCTTGCTCAGCCCGTCCCAATCGCTCAGACTGTACAAAAATCCGTTCACCATCGGGTAAAGGAAGAAAACGGCGTACAACAGAAGCGCCGGAAGCGTAAACAGGTAATGGGCATATCTGTTGAATGTTTTCATCACAATCCCCCTCTTTTCAAAAATAAATGTGGAAACCGGAGAGAATGATGCATCCTCTCCAGTCCGACTTTATCTTACTTGCCAAACTCCTGGTTGATCCATTTCAGCAAGGCGTCCTTGTCTTTCATGATCAGATACGCGGAGGTTTCCGTGCCCCAGCTGGAATCGAGGCCCGCCTTCCAGTTAAAGTGAAGCCATGGATAATAACGCCCGTCTTCCGTAATCAGCTTGGTGACATCCTCCGTTTGCGGAGCGTCCGCTTTGACGCCCGTGATGGTGGAAGGAGACTTCTCATTGTCCGCCAAATATTGCGCCGTCTGCTGATCGGCCATAAACTTCACGAACTTTTTGGCTTCTTCCGGGTGTTCCGTGGAAGCGGAGATCGCCAGCGCGTAATCGATGCCGCCTACGACAGCCCCGTTACCGCCTTCATTCGGAATAGGGAACATCTTGTATGCATCCTCCATGCCGGCCTGTTCGATCACCGGGACAGCCCAAATGCCTTGCGGAAGCATGAGCGCTTGTCCCGTGGCAAACAGATTTACGGCATCCGGATAATCCGCCCCTGCAGCGTCAGGCTGGCTGTTGTCGCGAATAAAATCCATTTGCGCTATCAGCTTTTGAATGCCGGGATCATCTGCCGCCTTGACCGAAGCGTCCTGGAAAAATCCGTTGGCCGCTTCATAACCGACGGCATTGGTCAGCAGCGCTTCGGTGAGATGGCCCGCGGACCAGGCCGCCTTAAAGCTGGTGACAAACGGGATAGCGCCCTTCTCCTTAATCGCCGCCGCAGTTTGCTCCAGTTCCGCCCAGGTTGCCGGCACCTTCAAGCCAAGCTCGGCAAATTTATCCGCATTGTAAAAAATGCCGTAAGCGTTTACTGTCAGCGGCGCGCTGTAGTCTTTGCCGTTCACCTTGACACCGTCCAAAAATTGCGGATTGATGTTCGCAAGCACATCGGCACCGGTCAAATCCATAAAGTAATCGGACTCGGCTTGCGTTTTGAAATCGGATTCATTCGGAAATATGGACATGATATCGGGCGCATCGTTGCTGGCGAGCCGGTTGTATAACACCTTCCGCGAATCCGGAACCTGCACCTGATTGACTTTAATGTTCGGGTTCTCCGCCTCGAAATTGGCGATGATCTGGTTCAGATAGTCCTTGACTTCGGACTTCTGGTTGAAGATTTCCAGCGTCACCTGCTCCCCCGAACCTTGTTTTGCGTTTGCGCCTTCACTTGCGCCCCCGCCGGACGACTTGCCTCCGCATCCCGCCACGACAAGCATCAGAGCCAGCATCGAAATCCCTAATATTTTCTTTGTTTTCATATAGAGCCCCCCTGTTCATTTAAGTGCGTGTTCAAAAAGGTCGGTTTTCAGCACCGAAGATTATGCTTCCGATGTGCGTTTTTTCAAAACGCTTTAGGTCGGATGAAGCCAGGACCGAGGAGCGGAGCGTACGTTTTGGGTACGTGAGCACCTGAAATGTTTCCGTAGGAAACATGCTTCGGAAGCATATGCTTGGCCCGGCTGAATTCAAGATTCGATGCCGAGTTACTACTTGAATCTACTTCGTGATAAGAAAAACTTATCGATGTACTCTCAAAGAAGACAGACCGCGATTAGCGGTAGTTTTTCTTGCGATATAAGGAAGCAGATACTTAGTAGTCAATTCTTTCTTATATCTTCAAAAGCGGACTTTTTGAACAACCTATTTAAGCAATCTTTGCAAAAACAGTTGAATGAAAGCTTCGCTTTTTACCCCGACGGCAGCCAGCACATTGGTTTCCATCGGCCGCTCGAAGAATACGTCTCTGTGTTCGACCGTCATCCCCCTGGTAAACTCCCCTTTGCACTCTATGGAAATCTTTTTTGGCGCAAGGTCCAACAAATCCGGATGACTAAGATAAGCAACCGTCAATGGATCATGCAGGATAGGGAGATGTTTCGACGAATCCATCCACATCGTTATCAGGCGCGACAAAAAATCGGTTTCCATTCTCCCCGCGCGCTTGATCCGATCCACATCGGCCTGGGTTAACCGACACTGCAGGGTGACGTCGAGGCCGATCATCGTCAGCTTCAGCCCCGCATCAAAGACGATTCTCGCCGCTTCGGGATCACACACGATGTTCCACTCCGGGTAAAAAGCCGAGTGCATCCCGCCCATCATCACAATGTTGGCGCCCCGCATCACCTCGGGAGCTTTCATCACCGCACAGGCGATATTGGTCAGCGGGCCGATGGCGACAATCGTCAAATCTGGGTCGCGCCGCACCTGATCGATCAGAAAATCCGCCGCATGCTGCTCGCAGTTGAGATCGATGTCCCGGTATTCCTCCGCCCACTGGCACGGAATGCTGGCGGTATCCGTCTTGTTGATCAGCGGGCTGCCGATGCCGGTCGCCACAGGAATGTCCAATCTCCCGTAAGCTTTAAGCAATTGCAATGCCAATTTTGTACGCAGGCCGGTGTTTCTGTACACCGTCGTTAATCCGGCCAAGTCCAGTTCCGGGGAATTCAGAGCCAACACAATAGCCAGCGCGTCGTCGATATCGTCGCCGATATCCGTGTCTATGACGATCCGTCTTATCCTTACCACCTCTTTCATAGGATTCAAAAAGCGAGCAAGACGGAAAATCTACCATACAAAATGATAATAATATGTAAATTTTACATCATTCCCGGCTTTTTATAGCGCTATCATAGCAAATGAAAGCGTTTCTATCAAGCTATTTTCAATTATATTTTTTCGTTTATTTCTTCCAAAATCTCGAAAATCCCTATATTACAAGGGTATACCGCGCTACGATTTATTTTTATACACTCCATTTTTAATTGTGTAAATTTTACATAGACTATTTGAGAAACTCAGCGAAAAAATAAGTTCAACCGCCCCACTACTGCCGATAAAAAGGAAATAAGCTCGCTGGCAACCGTTTACATTATTGTATTCTCTCGTTTCAACCCAAATAACGGCGCTCACAACCGTTTGATTTTGCGCGCTCCACCTATAATGAAAACATAAGCGCAAAAAGTGTCGTTATTCCGGTGATACCCGTCCATTTGAGAGAAATAGAGGAAATTTATGTCGCTATTTTCTCGAATCGCTAGGAAATGCCCGCGTTCTGGACCACTCATAGGCAAATAAGGACAAAAAATTCCGCTAATGGGGATCAACATGATCATATCGCCGATTTCTAAGCTCACAAAGCAAAAAGCCCGGATCCAAGATCCGGGCGGCAACGCAGTAAAGATTCAAATTTGTGACGAGGGTGCCTCCGGCTCAAAAACCCGCCTTAACTGCCCGCATTCGTCACGCAGCTCGTCAAGCTGCTCAAGGTAATACAGCAACGCTTTGATGACGATGTTTTGGTTTAAGGAGTCCTTTGACTCTGTTTTGATTTGGGCAATGGCCTGAAGGTAATCTTGCTTTTCGGAATCGCTCAGGGATGCGTGATCTTGGATGATCGACTCCATTCTGCGATACACCCGCTGAAGCTGACGCGATCTCATCACCGGCGTAACGTCCTCCGGCCAGCAGTTCATGATCCAGGAAGGTGTCTCAAACAACAGCGGCATATCCGGTTTTTTGAACTTCAGCCCTTCGACCACTACACCGATCAAGTATTCAATATAAACCGCTAACTTACGGTTTTGGTCATGGGACAGATTCGGACCGCACACCCGGGTGTACACAAACATGATGCTGACCGCGATAAATGACACGTCCACGGCAAATCCGTCCATTTGCTCGCCGTACAGATCGACAATACTGTCCTGCAACCATGTAAATACTTTACGTTCAACCGTCATCACTGCGTTTTGTATGTGTTCATTTTCAAAAAAATGTTGCGCTGGATCCAGAAAAAAGTCGAGATAAGTGTGATATTTAAAAATATCTTCCAGATAAATCAGGCATAACTCGATGATCCGGTCGCTTTTCGATAAATCCACTTTGCGATAGAGCCGCTGGACCTGTTCCTCCAGCTCTTCGGTAAAAATCTCGAGCACTTCCAGCAGCAGATCCTCTTTACTGGGGAAATACTTGTAAAACGACGGCTTGGTCATGCCGCTTGCCTTGGCAATTTCATCGATCGTCGTTAAAACAAACCCTTTCTCCTGAAAGAGTTGAAACGCCGCGTCAATGATCGCTGTTTTCTTACTCACACCGTATGATCCTTTCTTCAGGGATTGATCTGCGAAATAAACGCACTCCGTAAAAGACCCTGCCCGCTAAACGAGCGGACTGCTTACATGGTCAGCGGGTTATTCGGCCCTTCCGGAAGATGGCCCGAAGGTCCCCCCGGTCCGGCATCCCGTTTTGCTTTCCGCTTCTGGCGTTTTTCTTTATACAAGGCTACCACCATATACAAAGACGGAACGACGATCAAAGTGAGCAACGTCGAAAACATCAGCCCGAAAATAATCGTGTAGGCCATCGGCCGGAACAGGATGCTTCCCGTAAGGGCCAGCGGCAACAAACCGATGATGGCGGTCAGCGAGGTCAGCAGGATCGGCCGGAAACGGGCCGAGGTCGCTCCAATGACCGCTTCCTTAAGCTCTACGCCTTCGCGGCGCGCATCCTCGATAAATTCGATGAGTACGATCCCGTTCCGCACGACGATCCCCGCCAGGGAGATGATCCCCATGATGCTCATGAAGCCGATCGACGAGCCGGAAATAAAGATGCCGATGACTCCGCCCGCCGCAGCCAGATATACCGTCGTCATAATGATGACCGGCGCCGACAGCGAGTAGAACTGCACCGTAATCAGCAGCAGAATCAGGAAGATGACGATAATGAACAAGTTGCCCAAATCCGCGAAAATCTCGGCCTGATCCGACGTTTCGCCGCCAAGCGTCCAGGTATAGCCATCCGGAAAATGCATGTCGCCGAGGAGAGCGCTAATTTCCGCATTAAGCTCCGTTGCGGTTTTGCCGCCTGTCGCATCAGCCTCCACCGTAACGGTACGCACCAGGTTGTAGTGCTGAATTTTCTGGATGGAGAACGACGGCTTTAATTCCGCGAGCTGCGATAACGGCACCTGCACGCCTTGGTCATTGGTTACGTTAATTTGCTGGAATAGATCGCTAGGGTTGCCGTCCTTGTTTTTCATATACAAATTAACATCGATGATTTGTTTCCCCGTGTCAAAATCGCCGATATCGAGGCCGTCGCCCATCAGCCGCAGCGTTTGGGTCAAGGTCCGGTAATCCACCTGATGCTGTTTCATAGCCTCTTCGTTAACGGCAAACTCCAGCGTATAGCTTTGGTTTCCAAAATTGTCTTTGATTCCCGAGGTGCCGTCCACCCGGGCAATTTTCTCCTTCACCTGCTGGGACAGGGTCTGGAGTTCAGCCAAATCTTCGCCCGAAATCCGCACGGATACGGCCGCTCCAACCGGAGTCCCCAGCCGCGGAATGTTCGTCGTGATGGTGGCCCTAGGGTGCTGTTTCTTCAATTTCTCCTGCCAGGATTGCACCGTTTTTTCCCAGTTGTATTTCCCCTCTTTGCCGGCAACCGCGATTTGGCCGACCGTCGGCGAAGAGCTTACCATGTTCGTGATGTCCGAAAATAATTGCGGTGCCTTTCCGCCAACGCCGTAGCTGACCGTCTCCGCTTCCGGCTGCTTCAGCACCCACTCGGCGATACTTGACAGCACGCGATCCGTTTCCTGGAACGACGTTCCGACCGGCATTTCCACATTGATGTTCACGTTCGGATCTTCCGCCTGCGGAAACAGGTCGATCGGCGTCAGCAGCGCAAAACCAAACGAAGCCGTGCCGATCAACAGTCCGGTCAGCGCGGTAAGCAGAGGCCGCTTCAGCACCTTTGGAATCATTTTACCAGAATACCACTGCGTTGCGGTATGAATTTGTTTACCAAGCAAACCGGGCGGCTTTCCCTCGCCTTTTTTCGCTTGACGCTGGACTCTGCGCTTCTCATGCCATTCGCGGAAAATCGGGATGATCGTCAGCGACATCGCCATGGACGCCAACATGGAGCAGGAAATCACGATCGGAATCGGCTTGATGAAGGAGCCGACGTCGCCCGTAAGGAACAGCAGCGGCATAAAGGCAAAGATGGTCGACAACGTGGCCGTCAGAATCGAAATGGCAACCTCCTTCGCTCCTTTTACGGAAGCGTCGGACGGGCTTTCTCCGAGTTCGCTGAGCCGCCGCTCGATGTTATCGTTGACGACCACGGCGTCATCCACCAGAATCCCCAGAACGATAATCAGACCGACGATCGTGATTTCATTCAAGGTTACCCCGGCCAGCGGCAAGGCGATTAGCCCCAGCGCGATCGAGACCGGAATGGCCAAGGCTACAAAAGCCGCCGTCAGCAGATTCAGGCCGAGCATACAAACGATAATTACGGCGACGATCGCAATCAGCATCTCCCGGGTCAAATCATTAAACATTTTGTCCACGATTTCCAGTTGGGCAAATGCCGTCTTAAACATCACGTTTTTCGGCAGGCCTGCGGCCAAATCGCCAAGCTTCGCCGTAATGAGCTTATCCATCGAAGGCACGTCCGAGCCCGTCTGCGCGTTGACGTTGACCAGAATGGCGGGCTTCCCGTTATAATAAGGCAAATATTCCGGATCGCTGTACCCCAGCTTGGCTTCGCCGACGTCTTTTAAATAAACAGGGAACCCGTCTCGCGTTCTCGTGATCAAAACGTCATTCAGTTTCTTAACGTCATCCAGGCTTTTGACCATCAGCTGATAATTGCGGCTATCGTAACTCAGGTCGCCCAGCGGTACGCGCTCGTTCATCTTTTGTACGGCTTGAACGACCATTCCCCACGGAATTCCGTATTGCTGCAATTTCTGCGTATCGATCTGCACGGCGACTTCCCGGTCGGGAATCCCTTGGATTTCCACGCCGGCCACGCCTTTTACCGTCTGGATCTGGTCGCGCCATTCGATCATCGTATCGTTCAGCGTGTACAGGTCCTCCCGGTTATCAGCGTAAATCACATAGGAGCCGACAAAAGCGGAGGCCAGGTTATCATTGACGACCGGCTGATTTACGTCGTCCGGCAAATCGGCAGCGGCGTCCTGGACATTCTTGCGCAGCTCGTCCCAGGCCGCTTCGGCGTCTGCGTCCGCGTAGGCCTCCACCGTAATGCTGGAATACCCGCTTCCCGAAGTCGAGATGATGTTCTCTACGCTATCCACCTTTTTGATCGCCTGTTCCAGCACCTTGGTGACGGATTGCTCCACCTTCTCCGGGGTCGCCCCCGGGTAAACCGTCGTCACCAGCGCGGTCTTCACCACTGCATCCGGCATATCCTGACGGGCCAGCCCCGTAAAGCTGTACACGCCGACTAAAATAAGCATAATGAAAAACAACAGGGTGATTTTGCGTTTTCTGACCAGAAAATTAATCATTGGCCGTGTCCTCCGCCGTTACAATGGAATCCCCGTCAAACAGCCCTTCGGCTCCGGCGGTCACGACGACATCTCCCTCCTGCAAACCGGACAAAATCCGGAAGCGGTTTTCAATGATTTCATCCCCCAGTTCGACGGTCGTTTTCACCGCTTTTCCGCCCACGTCACGGAACACGTACGGCTCCTGGCCCTTGCTGATCACGGCTTCAGCCGGGACGAGGATCCCCTTTTGATCGGAAATTTGAAGCCCCGCCTTCACAACCTGTCCCGGGAACCAATCTTTGTTCGGGTTAAGAACGCTCACTTCCACGGAAATCGTGCCCGTCCCCGCATTGGTTTGCGGATAAACGCGGGTTACGGTTCCGGTCCGGGTTTCGTTCCCCAACGCCACATCAACCTTCTGCCCTTTCTTCCAAGCGGAAATTTCGCTGTCCGGAACCGGGAGCAGCACTTGCAGTTCGGCGGTCGACCCGATGACAAAAGCCGGGTTTCCCGCAGCGGCGGCCTGGCCGGACACAGCCATTTTTTCCAGTATTGTACCGGATACGGTAGCCGTCAATTTCGTTTTGGACAGGGCCAGCTCGGCCTGTTCCTGGCTGGCCAGCGCGTTTTGATACCCCGCCTCGGCTTGCGTTTTGGCGGCCAAGGCCGATTGCTTGCCGGACTGGGCTTGTTCAAGCGTGGCTTTGGCGGTTTTTAGCTGCTCAGCCGTCGCGCCGTCGGTCAACTCCTTCAGTTGCTGCTTTGCGCTGTCCAGTGTGTTCGCCGCATTTTTTAGCTGAAGTTGCGCTTGCTCGTAATCATTAAGCGAAATTAACCCTTGCCCATATAAATTTTGGTAACGCTCGGCATCGGTCTTTGCTTTGTTATAAGCATCTTCCGCTTGCTTCACCTGATTTTGGACTTGGGCCAGCTGCTCCTCGGACGCTCCCTTCTTCACTGCGGACAAATTAGCCTCGGCGCTTTGGATTTGCGCTTCGGCCTGAGCGAGCCCCGCCGCGGCGGCGCTGACTTGGCCCTTGGCCTGGGCTACGCCGCTTTTGGCCTGATCCAACCCAATCCGGGCCTGCGCGTCATCCAGCACGGCCAGGACATCTCCTTCTTTAACTTTGTCGCCAGCTTCCACCAACGTCTGTTTGATTTCTCCGGATGCTTGAAACGTAACGGTCGCCGAATCGGCGGAACGCAGCGTGCCCGATAGGTCATACACCGTGTTCAAAGGTTCTAGTTTCACCTGCATGACCTCGACGACTGCCGAATCGCCATTCGCTGCAGCGGTTTCTCCATTGCTTCCTGAAGAACATGCGGTTAAAGACAGCGTGAACATCGCCGCTATCATTAGCCATAAGCAACGTCCTTTCATCTGGATATCCCCCTCCTATTTACTTATCGGTAATTTTTTTAACTCTAAAGTAACTCGCCGATTATGCGGTTGTCAAGCGATGCCCTGGTGATTGATTTTGTAGGCGGCAGTGTGTTAGCATGATCCTCAAAATATTGGAGTCAACTCTTTTTTTGGAGGGAAGATTATGTCTACGATTAAGGAAGTTTCGGCGGAGAGCGGTATTACGCCCTATACGCTTCGTTACTATGAACGGGAAGGTATACTGCCGGGCGTTAAGCGCGATCCGAGCGGCAATCGGCTGTACGACGAAGAAAGTCTTGAATGGTTGAATTTTATTTTGGCGCTGCGGTCGACGGGCATGCCGCTTGCCAAAATTAAAGAATATGTGGATTTGTACCGGGAAGGCGAGAGCACGCTCAAAAAACGCAAACAAATGATGCTCGAACATAAGAAGAAAGTAGAAAAGGATCTTGCGGAAACGTATAGATATTTGGAGCAAATCAACTACAAGCTGGCTTTGTACGACTTGCAGGAAAAGGGAGCACTTCTTAAGCTGCCCTGAAGCAGCCGCCGGCTCTTTGTGACAGGAAGCTAAGCGTATTCCCATGCGGAAGCGCGATTTTTTTGGAATCCATAGTTAGAGTTTAGTATAAGGTGATTTGGATTTTTTTCCTTTAACCGCTGTTTTTGTCCCGTGATTTTCGTGAATTTTTGCGGTTCATGCGGCTATTTGCCGGAGAAAATTAATCTTTTTACCGGCACTTGACTTATAGTTAACTCCACTTATTAACATAAACTCAGGGCCAGCAAAGTCTGGTTAAATCTTATCCAGGGAGGAAACACCTCATGAATGTAAAAGTAGCGATCATCACAGGCGCCAGCAGCGGAATGGGGGCGGCTACAGCCAAGCTCCTCGCCCAGCACGGGATCAAGGTCATGCTGGCGGCTCGCCGGGAAGAACGGTTGAAGAAATTGCAGGCAGAAATCCGGGACGCCGGAGGCGAAGCCGGTTACAAGGTGACGGACGTCACCTCGCGCGCGGACGTTGAAGCATTGGCCAACGAAACGATCAAAACCTTCGGACAAATCGACATCATGATAAACAACGCGGGGATCATGCCGCTTTCTTTTTTCCGGAATTTAAAGGTTGACGAATGGGAGCGAATGATCGATGTAAACATTAAGGGCGTCATGTATGGGATGGCGGCCGTATACAAGCATATGGAGGAACGCAACGAGGGACATATTATTAATTTCTCGTCTATTGCCGGACATCTGACCTTCCCTTCCAGTTCTGTCTACAGTGCCACCAAACATGCGGTACGGGTGTTAACGGAGGGCATGCGGACCGAGCTGGCAGCGCATCAAAATATTCGGACAACCCTCATCTCCCCCGGCGCCGTTGAAACCGAGCTGTACGGCACTATTACCGATAATTCGATTTATCCGGAACTAGAGAAATTAGGGAGCAAAGAATGGCAGCAGCTTAACCCGAACGATATTGCCAAGACGGTGTTATTTGCCATTCAGCAACCGGCGAACGTGATGATCAACGAACTGATTGTCCGCCCTACATCGCAGAGCCTGTAAAAACGGCATAATCAAGAGGGGACGATTGCCAAAACCCCTATTCGGGTTTACACTTAATTTAGAGAAATTCAAAACGAGTGAAGCACACTCGCGATCCGCTTAATGCGTTTCGCGGTGTGCTTTTTTGTGCTTTCGGTTATCTCATCTCGAATAGAAAGGAAAGGTGATATCATGAACGCCCATGTGCAAGAAGTACGTGAAAAACCGTTCGCACCGAGTTATCGCAAAGACCACATCCCTCACGATGAAGCCTTTAAAAAGCTGCTGCAAACCTTTTTCGCCGAGTTTATTGCCTTGTTCTTCCCCGAGCTCGACAAACTGCTCGATCACCGCCAGACCCGTTTTCTTATGCAGGAGCAACTCGTTGACTTGGTCGGTGAAGAAGCGCGAACGCTCGACTTGCTGCTGGAAACAAAGTACATAACAACAGATGCTTTCATCCTTATTCATCTTGAGCCGCAATCGTATAAACAGCCGGATTTCCACGAAAGAATGTTTATTTACTTCAGCCGATTGTTCGAACGCCACCGGAAAGAACATAAGCTGATCATTCCGATTGCCGTGTTTACCGGCGATAGTATGCATGATGAGCGAAACTCGCTTAGCATGGATATCCCTGGTCAGGAAATCCTGCATTTTCAATTTCTGAAAGTGGAATTGCGGAATCATCACTGGCGCAAATTTGTCGATTCCAACAACCCCGTTGCTGCTGCCTTACTGGCCAAAATGGGGTACAATAAAGGGGAAGAAAGAGAAATGCGCTTGGCGTATTTGCGGATGATTTTACAACTAAGAAAAAGGTTAGATAGCGCAAGAATAAAGCTCATTATGTCCTTTGCCGACTTATACTTCGTGCCTGATCCGAAACAGGACCAAGCGATGCTCTATGAATTAACCAATCAATATCCGGAAGAGAGGGAAGCTATTATGGAACTTATGCCGGCCTGGATGCGTCTGGGGTATGAAAAAGGGCGGGAGGAAGGAATAGAAGAAGTAGTGAAGGCAGTTCAAACTGAACGCCAAAACATTGCTCGCAGGCTCATTGCCAAAGGATTTTCTTTGGAGGAAGTAGCCGAAACTATCAAATTGCCGATTGAGGAAGTACGGAAGTTAAAGAATTCCTGAACAAGCATATTTAAGTCTCTTTCCGCCAAATTTTAACGATATCTCGGGAAGGCATTCCATCGCGCGCAAGCTGATTTCAAAAGGCTTCTCCTTGGAGGAAGTCGCTGAAACGATGGAGATGCCCATCGAAGAAATTCAAAAGCTAAAAAATTGACCAAAGGACAAAGCAGCCGACTAAGCAATCGGCTGCTTTCTTCGTACATCTGTTAAATTGACGTTGTTGTACTTATTGAGCAGCCCGTCCAACAGGACCGACTGATGAATGACCCGTTTGTGCCGCAGCCCGTACCGCTGGGCCAAGCGATTTAATTCTGTTCTCTCCATCTCTATACGGAGTTTCATTCTCTCCGAATTGCTCATATCTCTCACCCCATGAACATATTAGGAGATGTTGCCAAATATTATATACCGTCACCTACTGCAGAATATAAAAAAATACCAAATTTTTATAATTTCATCGTATCCGCTAAGATAGCTGGACTCTAAGATTGGGATGATTACTTTTTATAAATATTAGTTCCACTAACCCTGCCAAAATGTCGTTACCAAGCCAGTTCCTCCAACTACCGTGACACTAAACATCAGCCTATCCGAAACCAACCAAGACACTTTCTTTTTCATTTTTCCACATCATCCTGCAAAGTTTATTATACTCTTGAGATTGCGAGCAAACACCAAATAATGCCAAACTGCGCTCCTTTTCTGACTCGAAACTATAAAGCGGTGCTTCACTCAAAACAATCAGAAAAACCTGCAAAAGCGAGGCTGCCGGAGAAACTGCAGCAAAAACATAAGAGCATTTCCTGGTTAAGCCCTTTCTCTGCCGGACTTTATACCGCTTACCGGCCGTTTCCGGCTTCATTTAGACCTTGACCTGAGGCGGCGTCCCGTTGGATAAAGCTCTCCCCGCCTTCTTCTTCATGTACTGCGACCAATAGGCAGTCAGAATAGGCACCAGAATGGAGGTCACGACAACGCAAGCGGCGACTAAAGCGGTGGCCGATTGGGCCGCCGGCATAAATTCCGGTTTCATATTGGCGACGATCATCGGATTGGCCACGGCCGCGCCCGCCGTGCTGGATGCGGCAAGTCCGGCCGTACCGTTCCCTCCGCCCACATATTTGTCAGCCAGGATCAACGGAATCCCCGTGATGATGATGACGGAAACGGCAAGCAGTACGCCCAGAAGTCCCGTTTGCACAATAACCCCCAGATCGATAGAACATCCTAACGCAAAACCGAAGAAAGGGATCATCGTATGGGTAGCTTTTCCGAAAAAGTCGCGAAGATCATGATCCAGATTGCCCAGCAGGAAACCGATCAAAAACGGAAGCACCGCGCCGACGAACACCTGCGGTTCGAAAGCGGCCAAACCCGTGGCGCCCAAAATCAGCATGGTGACCAAAGGCCCCGATTCCAGGGACATCAGCACAAAAGCGCCCGCTTCTTCCCTGGTTCCGTACTGCTGCATAATCGAAGCGTACAAACCGCCGTTGGTCATATCCATCGCGGCGATCAGCGCAAGCGTGGACAAGCCCGCAAAAAATCCGCTTTGAATCCCCCCGGCCGGCAAAAATTGCGAAGCGGCGAGGGCCACGACCCAGGCTACAATGATTTTGGTCAGCACCAGCGTGCCCGATTTTCTCAGCACCGTCCCCGTCGCCCTGACATCGATGGCCGCCCCCATACAGAAAAACCATACTGCCAAAATAGGGATAGTCCCCGTCATAAGCCCGTTTGTAAATGAACCGAAATAATCTCCGGCCCCAGGGAAAAATGTGTGTACAACCGCTCCCAACAGCAGCGGGATCAACATCATGCCGCCGGGAATCCGATCCAGAGTCTTTTTGATTTTCATGTCAAATCCACCTTTCGCGCGCAATGGAATGCGCTTTCATTTTACTTGCGGCCCAGTCCCAGCTCCGGAATCAGCGCCGCGTACAAATCATGGCTTTTTTTCAAATGCCGGCTAAATTCTTTGCCGTCCCGGACCAGCAGACCAAGCCCCATGGAGCTCATCTCACCGATAAATTCAGGCTCCCTGGTTCCTTCAATGAAAGCTTTGGTCAGCGAATCTCTGACCGGTCCGGGAGTTCCTTTCGGTACGGCCAAACCGCGCCATGTTCCCGCGAACTCCACATGCAGTCCGGTTTCTTCCGCCAGCGTCGGAACTCCCGGGAGGGCTGCCGCCTCCTCATCTCCGATGATGGCCAAAGTACGCAGTTTTCCCTGCTCAACATAGCTTTTGACTTCGGCCGGGCTCACCGGCACCGCGTCAACGAAACCGCTAAGCAGCGCCGATATGGCAGGCCCCGCTCCTTCGTAAGGAATATGCGTGAACTTTACGCCCGCTTCTTTCTCCAGCATGGCGGCAGCCAAATGCCAGACGCTTCCCGTGCCGGCGTTCCCCATTTTGACCTCACCGGGATGGGCATGCGCATCATCGAGAAATTCCCGGACACTTTGCCAGGGAGCATCCGCTCTGACGGTAATCGCGGCGGGATCGCGGTTCGTTTGCGCGATGGGAATGAAGTCTTCATACGTCACCGGAAGCAGCCCCAGATGCGGAAGGGTCGTTAGCTCGGCGACAAGAAAAGTTACCGTATAGCCGTCCGGTTTGGCGTGCGCTCCCTCCGTCAAACCGATAGCCCCGCCGCCGCCCGTGCGATTGACCACGACAATCGGTTGACCAAGATGCTTTTCGGCCGCTTGCGCGAGTGCCCTTGCGGTAAGATCCGTACCGCCTCCGGCGGCGTAAGGTACGATCAAAGTAACGGGTTTCTGCGGGAAATCGGCCGGCGGGTTTGCCGACTTCGGGCGGTCAGACAGGACGTACGCCAGCATGATGCTCAATACTACCGCTATTCCGATCATGTACGCTCCCATCGCCGGCCGTCGTGAACCGGCTTTCGCTGTTCCGTTTTTTCCGTTCATGCCATTCCTCTTTTCCGCTAGTTCAGCTAGTGTTGTTCCCCTGCGGCGGTCACCTCCGATTGCAAAGCAGCCAAAAAATCAGCACCTAAGTACGTAAGCGCACCTAGTACGTGATTTATTTCTCAATGGCAGTGTAGTCGAAAGAGCCGCGGCGGGACAATCGGATAATCTCCTTACGAATCTTCAAATATTCCGAATTTATGCGCATTTGACGGATCTGCATATCCGCCGGAAAATTTGTTGGTTTCCCGGTATTTTCCCGGCGTCATGGATTTGTTTTTGCGAAAAGCCCGGATAAAACTGTTTTCGTTCTGATATCCGACGCGCAATGCGATTTCGGCCACCTTTAGCGGCGTATCCTGCAATAGCTCGCAGGCCTTGTCCATCCTCAGGCTTGTCAAATAATCGTAAATCGTGCTGCCTGTCTCCGTTTTGAATATGGCGCTTACCGAGGAAATCCCCATGTTTACATGGTCGGCAATCTCTTGCAGCCCGATATTCGCCGGATAATTTTGCTCCATAAATTCAATCATCTTCCGTGCCAAAATAAATTCCTTCGTCTGCTTCCGGCATGCAAACTCCCGGGCCAGCGTACCGGCCAGAAGACATAGCAACGCTTCCGCCTCGGCCAATTCCATGGTGGCCAGCTTCGACCAAGTATAATCGTCCGCCTCGGCCGGGACGGACAGGCCGCGCGCCTCCGCCATGCTCAGCATTTCCGCCATAAGCCGGTCAATGAATTTATAGGCGCTTTCCGGATGGATCCGCCTGCCGCCTATGTCCTGCATCCAACGATGCATCAGCTGTTTGCTTTGTTCTTCTCCGGACGTTTGCAGCGCTTCGGCCATTTCCGTCTTCCAGCCTTCACGGATGGCTGACGGGACGCCGTCTCTTCGGACGCTGCATTCCCGATAATCCCTGGCCTGGCCGTACCCTTCGTACAAACGGTAGGACAGCGCCTCCTTCGCTTCCGCATAGGAACGGTTGATTTCCGGGAGATGGGACACCTCTCCCCCGATCCCGATCGATACCGACAAGTGCAAAAATTCGCGAATAGCTTGAATCAGCTGATCGGCCGCGTCCTTGTACGAACAGGCCTCCGGCGCCTTCCCTTTTGGCTGAAGCAACACCGCCATGTCCTCGTGATGCGACGGCATCGTCACATAGCGCCAAAACGGCTCCAGCTTCTCGCGGACAATGTTGTCCATCGCGTATTTCAGCAGCATGCGGTCCTCTTCCCGATATTCGGCGGCAAACCGCTGGTAACGGTCGATGGATATAATCAGCATGGCGAGCGGAGCGGCCGTCCAATCCTGAAAATAACGCCCCCATTTGGCCTGCATCTCCCTTGAGCCGATCGCCCGGTTTAGCACTTCCCCGATCAGCTTCGTGCGAAGCTCCGGCAAGCTTTGCTCGGCAACCAGCGATTTGATGCGGAAATCGCCCACCCACCGGTCGAGAACATGCTCCAGTTCGTACAAGCTGCCGCGGCCCGGCGATTCCTGCCCGGCCTGAAGCAGGGCGTTGATCCGCTTCAACGGCCGGAATGCGGCATAATTGTAGTAGTACATGGCCGCGCAGCCGACCCCGGCGGAAATGAGGGAGAACAGCAGGAGCATGTTGCGCGTCAGCGTGACGCTTTTCAGCAGCTCCTCCAGAGGGACCAGGGACACCAGCCGCCAGCCGGTCGCGTCGGAGAAGGCCTGATTCGCCATGTAATCCTGGCCGCGCACCTTGACGTAACCAAACGGCCGGACGTCCAGATCCGCGATAACCTCTCTCATTTCCTCCGGAGTAAAGGGAAGATTCAGCTTGGGATAAATCAGCTCGTCATCGAGATTGAACACGAATTGAAAATCCGACAAATGGGTGTAGGTTTTGGAAAAAAGGCTGTCATAGTCCAGATTGACGATCACCGCCCCGCCGGCTTCGCCGCCGCGCGCAATCGGCCGCACCAGGGACAGGACCTCCGTCTGCCCGGCGAGACGCTGGGGATTCGCGCCCTCCTCCTCCCCGCCGCCACCGTAGACCCTTCTTTTGATCAGCAGCGGTTTATCCCGGATTTCCTGAATCCAACCGGACCACTCCGAATCGGGGGCATTCGACCACGCCGGGTTCCCTTCAAACTGGGTAGATATTACCGTCCGATCCCGGAACTTGACGAGGTGAATCGAATGAATATCCGGCTCTTTAAGGCGGCCGTGCAAATAAGCGCGCAGTTCCTGCACCGATGGTTCACGCCCGCCAGCCTGCCCAAAGATATACGCCAAAACCCCCTGATCGAAGGAAATGTCCACCGCCTCGTTATCCGCTTCGCGGAACGCCCGGTTGGTCACGTCCAGGTTGATTTGCAGCAATTCCACATTCGGGGCGTTTAGTTCCGTGTCCAGTCCGCTCCTATACTGGGAATAAGAATAGAGCCCGATCGAGGTGATGCAGACCGGCACAAAAACCGTAAGCAGCAGGATCAGCCTCGTTTGCTTGTTCTGAAGTAAAAATTTCAATTTCATGCGGAACATCCTTATGCTTCACCCTTCCAAATCTGTAGCTGAATTTTTTCCGTTAAATACACTTTACACCAATTTAATTCCATCACAGTGAATTTTTTGATTCACTTTGCGGATCGGTCAAAACGGGAAACAGTCCCTCCCGGGCTCGGGAAGGACTGCCGACATGATCAGCTGTTCAATTAAATCCGATTAGACAGCTCGCTCCATGATTTTTCCGCCTGCTCCTTTTGCGGTTCAGGCTGGGATTTTCCCGCAATCAGGATAATCCCCAGGATGACCAAAAGCCCTCCGACCCACTGCAGCCAATACGACGGTTCGCCCAGAACGAGAACGGACAACAGCAAAGCGGTAAACGGCATGAGTCCCGAGAAAGCGGCCGCCGTCGCGGCCGGGCATCTTTGGATGCCGGCAAACCATAACAGGAAAGCCAGCGCCGTCACAAACGGACCGTACCAGACCAAAGCCAGCCATTCCTGCCATCCGATCGTGCGCAGCGAAGAAAGCGGATGTTCAAAAGCGGCCGGGATAAGGCATAGGAACATGGCCGTGGCGGTAACAAGCATGGTTTGGGACATGGGCGGAATGGCCGCTCCCTGCGAGCCTTCGGATTTCAGCGCAAATCCGCGCGACAAAATGTTGAACGAGGATTCGCTGATCGCCGCCAAAAGCACCAAGCCGTTGCCGGCGAGATGATCCAAGCTCATGGCCCCGAGTTTTCCCGCCGAAAACAACTGGATCAAAACAACGCCGCCGATGGCGCTAACGATGCCCAGCCGCGCGCGCCGGCCGACCGGTTCCCTCAACACGAACGCAGCGAGCAGAACGGTGACGGCAGGCGTTGCCCCCGTCAGGATTCCCGCCTCTCCGGAGCTTGTCTTTTCAAGACCGGTCAGCAAAAACAGGCGGAACAAAAAAATACCGAACAGCGCCTGCAGGAATAACAATCCCCCGTCTCTAAGCCGCAAGCGGCGGCAAGTATCCTTCAGCTCTTTCCAGCCGAGCGGAAGCATCAGGCACAGCGCCAGAAATAAACTGACCCCGGTAATCGTGAAAATTCCAAGCTGGCCGCCAAAAAAACGGGCCGCAATCACCGAAGTGCCGGCCAGCGAAAACGCTCCGGCCAAACATGCCATTCCCTTTAACCGTTCCAACGGATCACATCCTTATGAAGTTTTGAGCGATGGTACAAACCGGAAATCATGATACAATCGGAGGTAGTCTTATCTTAAAAAAGCGGCCGGCATCCCGTAAAGAACCGGTTCGGCGCAAAAATAAGCGGTCCAGTTGGAGGTTCTATGTGGGGAATCGAGTTGCAAAAAGACGGTGAAATGCCTTTGAAAAGGCAGCTTTATATGGCGCTGAGCGAGCGGATTTTGAACGGCGCGATCAAAGCAGGAGAAGCGCTGCCCTCCACCCGGGGACTGGCCCAGCAGCTGAAAATATCCCGCAATACCGTAGTGGAGGCTTATGACATGTTGGCGGTCGAAGGTTTCATTCTAAACCGCCCCGGTTCGGTTGCGCGGGTTGCCGGCGGGCTGGTTCTCGAACAGCTGACTCCGCCGGCGGAATCGTCGAGAGAGGGGCGGCCTGCTCCCGTGCCGCTTTTGGCCGACTTCCGGACAGGCCATCCGGATTTGCGGCTGTTTCCCCGGTATCTTTGGCAGCAGCTGTCGAAACGGACGCTGCAGGAAATGCCTTACGATCTCCTGGGATACACGGGACCGCAAGGGCTGCCGAGGCTGCGCGAAGAAATCGCCGCGCATCTGCTCCGCAGCAAAGGCCTATCTGCGGCTCCGGAGGATATTTTTATTACGGCGGGCGCCACGCATGCGCTGAATTTGGTCACCGACCTGCTGTACGAGGAAGGAAAGCCGATCTGCATGGAAGACCCCTGCAACCGCGGGATGCTGCAGATCTTGTTGAACAAGGGATATGCCGTCAATCCAATCCCGGTCGACAAGCTGGGGGTTCAGACCGAATATCTGCAGGATCAGCCCAGCTGTGCGGTATATGTAACGCCCTCGCACCAGTTCCCGTTGGGAGGGGTTTTGCCGGCAAGCCGCCGCACCGCCTTGATCAGGTATGCCCGGGAACAAAACAGCTACATCGTCGAGGATGATTACGACAGCGAATTCCGGTATTACGGCGAGCCGGTAGCCCCGCTGTACGCCATGGATCCCGAGCGGGTGATCCACATCGGCACGTTCAGTAAAGTGCTCGTCCCGGCGCTGCGGATCGGCTATGTCATTCTGCCGGGCAAACTGCACCAGCGCTGGCGGCGGCTGCGCACCCATTCGGATGTGCAAAACCCTCCGTTTGAGCAGGCGGTTTTGGCCGAGTTTCTGCACCGCCGGAAGTTCGACCGGCATATTCGTAGGGCGACAAAACAATACGGAGAACGCCGCCAGACTCTTCTTGCATCGCTGAAGGCTCATTTCGGGGATATTTGGCATGCTTGGGGCGATGCTTCCGGACTGCATCTGGCCGTCCAGTTCCCGGGAATGGAGTTGGGCGAGGCCTTCGCCAAGAACTGCATCAACCATGGAGTCCGCGTCACGCCGGTGGAGTACCACTGTATCCATAAAGGAAGACATGCGGACAAGCTGCTGTTTGGTTACGGCCATATGGAACCCGAGGATATCGAAAAAGGGGTAGCATTGTTTCATGAGATTGTTATGAGATTTCAGAGGGCATGAAATCTGGGGCATGGACTCCGGGAATGGAACCCGGGCATGGAACCCGGGGCATAGACTCCGGGGCATGGACTCCGGGGCATGGGCTCCGGGCATGGAACCCGGGGCATGGACTCCGGGCATGGACTCCGGGGCATGGGCTCCGGGGCATGGACTCCGGGCATGGACTCCGAGCATGGAACCCGGGGCATAGACTCCAGGGGACGGACTCCGAGCATGGAACCCGGGGCATAGACTCCAGGGGACGGACTCCGGGGGAATCAACTCCCGCGACGAAATACAAAAGTGCAGGCGATTTTTGTCAAAACTTCCCGAAAACAGCTCGCCAAATGCAAATCTGCAGTTCATTTCCGGTCAATAGATACTTTTTTATCAAATGGTCGCAAAACAGATGCATTTTTGCATTTCGTTCGCTCAAAGAAGGAAATTTGCCGGAGCTCCAAATGTACTTTTGCAGTTGATTCAACGGCCCTCCCCTCCTACTCCAGCCCCACATTGGAAATATCCAATAGATTTACCGAAACCATCCTAAAAGCGGGCCTTCAATCGGAAAAATCCAATAGATCTCAGACAAAACGTTCTTTTGCCGAGCAAAAAAATCAAATCTATTGGATAAATCCAATCAGATCGCCGGTTTTCCGGACAACAAACAAGTTCTATTGGATATATCCAACGTCGGCGGAAGGCAGATTAACCGCGGTACCCATTACTTCAGATTACTTCAAATTACTTCAAATTACTTCAAATTACCTCAAATTACTTCAAATTACTTCAAATTACTTCAAATAAAAAACTTCCCGCATCGGAACGATCGGGTTCGGTTCGTTGAAATCAAACGAGCCTTCGACCATGCCCGACGTAATCGCGTTCCAGCGCTGGCACGCCTCGCTTTGGGCAATATAGTCGAACGCCGCGTCCACGTCGTCACACTCAAAGCAATAGAAAAACTGGTTCCCCTGCTGAAAAATCGAATAATTGCGGATGCCCGCCTTGCTATGCTCCTCCAGCACCTCCGGCCACGGGTTCAAATGCATTTCCACATAAGCGTTCAAATGCTCTTCCTTCACGCGCCAGGACCAGGCGAATTTCCGGTTTTGTTCCACTGAATATCCCCTCCATTGTCTTAGCTTGAAACTCGAAAATCGTGAAAAAACACCCCCGGAAACATTCTGCCGGAGGTGTCGGATAGCTCTATTCTAATATAATTCCGTCCATTCGGCGATATGCAAAGGCGAGAAATCGAACGCTTCGGCCGATAACCGGCATTTAAATTATTTCATCCCAAGCGTGCCGCCCCTCCCGTTTGGATAACCCTTCCTTCGGCAATAATGAGGCTAAAAACACCCTCGAGAGGGAGAACAGCGATGCGTTACCGGAGAAAATTCCACAATAAGTCCGCCCGTTTATTCAAAAAAAACACGGACACCGCCGACCGGGCTTCCGACCGGGCTTCGGCTGAGTCCGAGCCTGAGCCTACCGCTTTATTCGAAGAGCTGGAGACAAATTTACAGGCCATCCGAGAGACGCTCGGCAGCAGTACGGATATCATCATCCGCAACCTGCTCATCGGTTACGAAGGAAATCAGTCCATCGCCATACTTTATACCGACGGACTGGCTGATCAGAATATCATCACCGATTTCATCATGAAGTCCGTTATGCTGGATATCAAATTGTTTGACCGCGCCGACCGCAAAATCGCCCTTCCTTCCGATGCCATACAAGCCTTGAAAAATTACGCGCTGACGATCGGGGACATCCAGGACGTAAGCGATTTTACCGCCCTTTACCAAGCGCTGCTGTCCGGAGATACGATCATCCTGATCGATGGGCACAATCAGGGCATCGTATGCAGTACCCGCGGCTGGAAGGAACGGGGAGTCGGCGAACCGTCCGTGGAAAACGTCGTCCGCGGTCCCCGCGAGAGTTTCGTCGAATCGCTGCGCACCAACACGGCGCTGATCCGGCGAAAAATCAAAGACCCGAATCTATGGCTGGAGACCATGCAAATCGGCCGGCTCACCCGGACTGACGTGGCCATCATGTACATGAAAGGCATCGCCAACGACAAGTTGGTGCAAGAGGTACGCGACCGCCTGAATCGGATCGATGTGGGCAGTATTTTCGAAAGCGGATATATCGAGGAATCCATTCAGGACGAAACGTTCAGCCCGTTCCCGACCATTTTCAATTCCGAGCGGCCGGACGTGATCGCGGCCGCGTTAGCGGAGGGCAGGGTAGCTATTTTGGTGGACGGAACGCCGATTGCGCTGATTATCCCAACATTGTTTTCTTCCTTTCTCCAAGCCCCGGAGGATTATTACCAGCGCGCGGATATCAGCAGCTTTGTCAGGCTGCTTCGTTACCTTGGGATCCTCGTTTCCTTGTTCGGACCATCCATGTACGTCGCCTTCACGACCTTTCATCAAGAGTTGCTGCCGACGCAACTGCTGATCAGCCTGGCCGCGCAGCGGGAACAGGTCCCTTTTCCGGCCTTTATCGAAGCGCTGCTGATGGAGTTGACCTTCGAGATTTTGCGCGAAGCCAGCATTCGCATGCCCAGAAATATAGGCGCGGCGATCTCCATCGTCGGCACGCTGGTCATCGGACAAGCCGCCGTTCAAGCGGGCATCGTGTCGGCAGCGATGGTCATTGTCGTGTCATTTACGGCGATCTCCAGCTTCATTCTGCCGTCCTATAATATGTCAATCGCCTTTCGCCTGCTGCGGTTTCCTTATATGGCGCTGGCCGCGTCCTTCGGCTTGTTCGGCATCATCGCGGGGGTTATCGTTCTGGTTTTACATCTGTGCAGCCTTCGTTCTTTCGGAATTCCGTACATGGCCCCGTTCGCTCCGCTCATCCCGGCGGATAACAAGGATTCGATCATCCGGCTTCCGCACTGGATGCTGGGCTCCCGGGTCCGTCTCATCAACCAGAGCAATATTACGCGCCGGAACAGCACCCCGCCGAAAAAATCGCGGGAATAACGCGCTACCGCAACAAGCAAATCCCGCAGCGCATGCAAAGGAGACTTATCCATGAGAAAAAACATGGCTTCTCTGATCCTGCTGCTTTCCATCGTCCTGCTGATTACCGGCTGCTGGAATCGCAGAGAGCTCAACGAACTCGGCATCGCCGCCGCGGCCGGCGTGGATATGGAAGGAGGCCGCTACCGTCTTACCGTACAGGTGGTGGATCCTGGACAGGTCACCGCGCAAAAGGGGGCGAGCGGCGGCGCCGCCGCCACGCTGTATACCAGTGAGGGGGATTCCGTTTTCGAAGCGGCGCGGAGGATTACGCAAATCAGCCCGAGAAAAATCTATTTCTCCCATCTTCGCGTATTTCTGATCGGCGAGTCGCTGGCTCGGCAGGGCATCGGGGAAACGCTCGATTTTTTGTTCCGGGATCACGAATTTCGCCCCGATTTCTATTTGGTCGTCGCCAAGGGGGCAAGCGCTCTGGAAACGCTCAAGATCATGACCCCGCTCGAACCCGTTCCGGCCAACAAGCTGTTCTCGTCGCTGGAAACCTCGGAGATCAACTGGTCCCCCAGCATCGCGATCACGCTGGACGAGTTGATCGACAACCTGGCCAGCTCTGGGCAGAATCCCGTATTAACCGCGCTGGAAATCAACGGGGACCCAAAAATCGGGGAAAACAAAGATAACATCACCAGCATCAGCACGCCAACCCAGCTAAAATATTCCGGTTTGGCCGCATTCAACAAAGACAAGCTTGTCGGCTGGCTAAACGAACAGGAAAGCAGAGGATATCATGACATCCACGGCGGCATCAAAAGCACGATCCTGCATATCCCCTGCCCGGATGGCGGCAAAGTAATCATCGAGTCTATCCGCAGCAGCACGAAAGTCAAGGGGAGCGTGATTCAAGGGCAACCGCAGATCGATATTCAGGTCACGGCGGAAGGCAATGTCGGCGCGGCCGGCTGCAAAAAACTGGATATAACCGACCCGAGCACCGTACCCGGTCTGGAGAAAGAAATTGAGGAAAAGCTTATCGGGTTTATGGAAGCGGCGATAGAAAAGGCGCAAAGGGAGTTAAAAACCGATATTTTCGGATTTGGCGAAGCCATTCGCCGCAGCAACCCTAAGGCTTGGAAGACAATGGAAAAAAATTGGAATGAAGAATACTTCACCGGGCTGCCGATAAACATCAAAACGGATTTCGTCATCCGCCGCATCGGAATGACAACGAACCCGGTCACGGAACAAATGAAGGAGTAGACGTGCCATGTTATGGAGCGCAGGCGTCCTGATCGTGGCCGGCATCATCGCCTGGTTCGAGCTGCCGGCACTCTTAAAACAAAAGCAAAAAAAAGACCTGTGGGCCTTTTGCATGCTGCTCGCAATTGCCGTAGGAATCTCTATTCCGGTGCTGGTAATTCGCCATTTTCCCAGTCCGTTGCTTGTATTAACGGTCGTATTCAAACCGGTGATTGATTTTTTGTTGGCGGTCGGATTAATTCCATGAGCAAAAGCGAATCGACCGTTTAAGAAACGATTCGAGGTGAATATCTGTTGAACGAAGTTCATATCTCCCTGCGCCAGTTGACGATCGTCACGATCTTTTTTACGGTGGGAAGCGCTATTTTAATCACCCCTTCCGGCATGGCCGAGTCAGCCAGACAGGACGCCTGGATCGCCGGCCTGATCGGAATCGGAGCGGGCCTGCCGCTCGTCTGGATGATGGCTAAGCTCGTCAACCTGTATCCGCAAAAAAACTTGACTGAGATCATAGAAACGTTGTTAGGAAAATGGGTCGGAAAAATCGTTTCCCTACTGCTCATAATCTCGTTTTTTAGCGCCCCTACCGCGGTGCTGAACGACTTAGGGGATTTTATGACAACGCAATTGATTCCGGAAACCCCGATTGAAGCCATCATCATCCTGTTCGGGGCCGTGGTTCTCATGGGCGTCCGTCTGGGGGTCGAAGTGATCGCCCGTTCTGCGGAGCTGCTGTTTCCCTGGTTCATCCTTCTATATTTTCTATTGGTCCTGCTGGTCGCCTTCAATATAGATCCGCGTCATTTGCAGCCCGTCCTGGAAAACGGCTTCCCCCCGATCTGGCAGGCGGGGCTTACTTTTCTCAGCGTCGCTTTTTTGCCGCATATTGCACTGCTCTTGACCCTCCCGGCCTCCCTGAACCGGCCCGCCCTGTTCGGCAAAGGCATCGTTCTCGGCAGCTTGATCGGCAGTTTGATGCTGGTGGCCGTCATTACCCTGGCCATCCTCGTCCTTGGGGTGGAAGTTACGTCAAAAAGCTTGTACCCAAGTTATGTACTGGCCCAAAAAATCGACATCGGCCACTTCTTGCAGCGGGTCGAAACCATTATGGCCATCATGTGGTTTTTTTCGCTGTATTTCCGGATTACGCTTTACCTGAGTTCCATTACGGTATCCCTTGCCCAAATTTTCAATTTGAAGGACTACCGGCCGCTCGTTTGGCCGCTGGGGATGCTTTTCATCGTCTTGTCGTTCGTCGTTTACCCCAACGTGCCTTTCAGGCAAGCCTGGGACGCCCGTACCTGGCCGTCGTACACTATAATCGTCGGGCTCCTGCTCCCCCTATTGCTGTTAGCTGTTCATGCGGTCCGTTACCGCTTGTCCAAGAAAAAACGGACGCAGCAAACGCAATGAAAATGAACATCCCCTTTGACAAGCCGGCCCCCAGCCGGCTTCTTTTTTTGCATAATCGCCGGCCACCCTGGTTTATTTCCTCATCCGCCTTCGTCACACTCTTCTCCTTCCCTTTTCACCAAACCTTCAACTCACCTTCAGTTCCGTTTCAGTTTACCGCCTTATGATGTAGTTGCCGGGGCGAAACCGTGTATCATGCTGTTCTTCACGCCTTTTCGTTTTCGGTTCGGATCTAAACTTCAAAGCGGAGGGTGAATAAGATGAGCCTGCAACAAGAAAGCGGCCGCCGGAAATCGAAAAAAATGCTGATCATCGCGGTGATCGTTCCGCTGCTGATCGTCGGAGGAACGCTGTACGGGCTGGCGGACCGTTATTTAATTAAACATGTGGAGAAGGTGGTGTCCGGGGAAGGCGCGCCGCCGGGCGGATCGGCCCCGCAGGAGAACACCACATCTTCGGAGGCCGGCGCTCAATCCGATGAGTGGAATTATACGAGCAACGATCTCCAGATCCATATCGATCAAGTGCAAACCGGCTCCGGAACGGACAAAATTACGTACTATGTGGCCGACGTGCAGGTGAAGGACCCGGGCAGTCTGCTGTCCGCCTTCGCCGAAAACAGCTTCGGGCGCAATATTACGGAGAACACCTCGGAGATCGCCTCCAACAACGGCGCGATTTTTGCCGTCAATGGCGACTATTACGGATTCCGGGGCGACGGGGTGATTATCCGTAACGGAACGTTGTACCGGGATGAGCCGGCAAGAACGGGGCTGGCGTTATTCAACGACGGGACGATGAAATCTTACGATGAAACAAAGGTTTCTTCGCCGGCATTGCTGGAGCAGGGGGCGGTCCAAACGTTATCGTTCGGGCCGGCGCTGATCGAGGACGGGAAAGTGAACACCGATTTGGACAACGTGAAAATCGATACCAATTTCGGCAACCGCTCGATTCAAGGCGCCAATCCCCGTACCGGCATCGGCCTGATCGCGCCAAACCATTACGTGTTTGTCGTCGTCGACGGGCGCAAGGAAGGCTACAGCCGCGGCATGACGTTGACGGAGTTCGCCCGGGTGTTTCAAGATTTAGGCTGCACCGAAGCTTACAATCTGGACGGAGGCGGCTCGTCCACCATGTATTTTATGGGCCGGGTGGTCAACAATCCGCAGGGCAAAGGGCGGGAGCGCGGCGTCAGCGATATCCTCTACGTGAAAGAGGTGAACTGAGGTGACGACGATTCTGATCCCCGCCTTTGAACCGGACGAGCGTCTGTTGAATTTGATCGGACAGTTGAAAAAAATGCCCGAGACCCGGATCGTGATCGTCGATGACGGCAGCGGCGAGGCGTACCGCCCGATTTTTGACTCGGCCCGGGCGGCGGGATGCATTGTGCTGCGGCATGAGGTCAATCGCGGAAAAGGCCGGGCCCTGAAAACAGGCTTCCGCTATTTGCTCGATGCCGGGCAGCGCGGCCCCGTGGTCTGCGCGGACAGCGACGGCCAGCATCTGCCCGCCGATATCGGCCGGGTCGCCGCCGCGGTGCGGGAGCAGGGCTGCAGCCTGGTGCTCGGAAGCCGCCGCTTTACCGGCAAGGTGCCGCTGCGCAGCCGGTTCGGCAACGCGGTGACGCGATTTGTCTTCGCTTTTACGACCGGGACGAAAATTCACGACACCCAAACCGGGCTTCGCGGCTATTCCTCCGGCATGCTGGAATGGTTGTGCTCGGTTCCGGGGGAACGTTTTGAATATGAAATGAACCTTTTGCTCGGAGCCAAACGAAAAGGCTGCTCTCTGGCGGAAGTGTTTATCGACACGGTTTATCTGGACGACAACAAGTCCTCCCATTTCCGTCCCTTGGCCGATTCCGCGCGGATTTACCTGCCGATTCTGCTGTTCAGCGCCTCGTCCATCCTGTCGGCGGGCATCGACTTCGCGCTGCTGTTCCTGCTTCAGGCATTCAGCAAAAACCTCGCGCTTTCAGTCGCGGGGGCGAGAATTTGCAGCTCCGCCGCCAACTTTGCGATGAACCGCAGGTTCGTGTTTGCCCGCGGCCACGGCCGATCGGCCAAGCTGTACGCCTCTTTACCGCGGTATTTTTCGCTGGTTCTGATCGTATTGCTGCTGAATATGGGTCTGATGCACGTATATCACGACCTGGCCCGCATCCCTTTGCTCGGGGCGAAGCTGCTGACCGAAGGTTCGCTGTTTCTGTTCAGTTACTGGGCACAGCGCAAGTATGTGTATTAACAATGATAAGATGCATATTCTCTTTTCGTTTTAGCGGTCGCCACGGCTTAATGGCCGCAATAGAGCTAGAATAATGAAGGTTATTTACGCTCAAAACATCGCTTTCAAATTGAAACGGCGCTCCCAATCGTTAAAATTTAGAACGAGGCCTGTTCGCACTAGCGCTGCATTTAAAGCTGGCAAGATACCTTTTCTGGGCACCCCAATATTCTAACGGTTGCCACAAGCGCTATTTGTTCCAATACGGTTGATTTCAAATTGTAACGGTTGCCATGGAGCTTATTTCACTGAAAACCGGCAATTTTTGCTCGGAGGCAGGCAAATAACGGCGCACGCAACCGTTAGACTTTAGAAAAGGTCTTTTTTCGGTAAATAACCGCTGCTGTAACCGTTAGATTTCCGGCGGGCGGACAGTATCGATTCGAATTCGAAAGCCAACGCTTTTTAAAAAAATCTTGAGCAAAAGTTAATGCACCGCCAATGCTTATTCCGTTAAATAGCGGCCGCCGCAACCATGGAAATTCCGGCGTTGCAATGCCTGCCTACAAACATGAGTTTTTGCCGGATATCTTAAACGGTACGAAAATTAAGCGCGATACTTGCGGGAAGCCGAGTAAGTCAACGCAGTTTTATGTCATTATATATAACGTAAATATGATATATATTTTGTGAATGCATTAAATGACCTGAAAATTTCACTTATATTTATGCATAAAAGTATTTATTTGTAAAAATTATGAACGTTTTTTTGTAATTTATATTGACATAATATTTTTCTGCCTCATATAATTTAACTACGTTCACAACGTCGTGACGCTTATATTCCGGTTCCCGCACAACGCTGTGCCGGCCGGTGGCAACGGAGCCGCACGGGCAATCGCTAACGATTGCTCCTGCGGCTCTTTCTGTTTTTTTGCAGGATGCAATTTCAAAAAAGAAATGCCCTTGAAGGGCACGAAAACGGAGAGGAGTTTGGTGGGATGGAACGAAGCGGATTTTGGAAAAGCGGGCATAAGCCCTCGCTGCTCAGCGCATTTCTTTATTTTGACGTCAGCTTTATGATTTGGGTGCTGATCGGACCTCTGGCGGTCATTATGATGCAGGATTACCCGATGAGCGCCTCGCAAAAGGCCAACTTGGTCGCCCTGCCGGTGCTCGGCGGCTCCGTGCTGCGGCTGGTGCTCGGCGTGCTGGCCGATCGCATCGGCCCGAAACGGACCGGCCAGATCGGCATGATCGTCACCATGATCCCGCTCATTTATGGCTGGCAGTTCGTCAGCTCGCTCGGCGAGCTTTACGTCGTCGCCCTGCTGCTCGGCGTGGCCGGCGCCTCCTTCTCCGCCGCGCTGCCGCTCGCCAGCCGCTGGTACCCGCCGCAGTATCAGGGCCTGGCGATGGGGATCGCCGGAGCGGGCAACAGCGGCACGGTGTTCTCCACGCTGTTCGCCAACCGGATCGCCCAGCATTACGGCAGTTGGGAGGTCGTGTTCGGACTGGCGCTGATTCCGATCGCCGTCGTGTTCATCGTATTCACGCTGCTGGCCAAAGACAGCCCAAGCCAACCCGAGCCCAAGCGGCTGACGGATTACGCGGCGGTGCTCGGCCAGCGGGACACCTGGCTGTTCTGCATGCTGTACATGGTCACCTTCGGCGGCTTTGTGGGCATGTCCAACTATTTGACGATTTTTTTCAACACCGAATATGGGCTGAGCGCCGTCAGAGCCGCCGACTTTACGACGCTCTGCGTGATCGCCGGCAGCTTTTTCCGGCCTGTCGGCGGCTGGCTGGCCGACCGGGTGGGCGGCATCCGCATGCTGCTCGCGCTGTATGGCGGCGTCGCCGTCATGATGGCGCTGATCTCCTCGCTGCCGCCGCTGCCGGTAGTCACGGTGCTGCTGTTTATTTGCATGATGTGCCTGGGCATGGGCAACGGCTCGGTATTCCAGCTCGTCCCCCAGCGCTTTCAACAAGAAATCGGCGTCATTACCGGGATCGTCGGCGCGGCCGGAGGGCTCGGCGGGTATTTTTTACCGAATATCCTCGGGATTTTAAAGGAATACACGGGCTCGTATACCCCTGGCTTCCTGATTCTGAGCGGGATCGCCATCGTCTGCATCGTCACGGTGCTGCTGATCCAAGGCCAGTGGAAACGAACCTTCCTCGAAAGGAGCGGGGCATATGACGCTTATACCTACAGCCGCCAATCCTGACGGGCGCCTCCGCACACACTGCTGCTTCTGCAGCATGCAATGCGGCATCGACCTGCATCCGGCGGGCGGGGCGGCCGATGCGCTCGGGTACGAGGCGAAGCCGAGTCCCGATTTCCCCGTGGCTACCGGGAAGTTGTGCCAAAAGGGCCTGCACTCCATTACTCACGCAGCGCATCCCGGGCGGATTCTAGCTCCGCACCGTAGACAGGATGAAAGCGGGGATGGCGGCAGGTTCTTGCCAGGGGGCGCATTTGGCGGGGCGGGAAGGTCTGCTAGTGCTGCGCGGCGGCGAACTGCGCCTGGCGCGGCGGGACCGTCCCCGGCGTGGCGGCCCGCATCCTGGACGGAAGCGCTCGACGACATCGCCGCCCGGATTCTCCGTCTGCAGGAGCAGCATGGCCCGGACAGCGTCGCCGTCTTCGGCGGCGGATCGCTGACGAATGAGGTTTGCTATCTGCTCGGCAAATTCGCCCGCGTGGCGCTCCGCACGCGGTACGTGGACTACAACGGCCGCTACTGCATGTCCTCGGCCGCCGCCGCGCAGCAAAGAGCTTTCGGCATCGACCGGGGGCTGAATTTTCCGCTGGACGATATCCCCAAGGCCAAATATATCATCTTGGCCGGGACCAACATCGCGGAGTGCCAGCCGACCATGATGCCGTATTTGCTTGCGGCGAAGAAGCAGGGCGCCGTGCTCGTGACGATCGATCCGCGCCAAACGCTGACCTCCAAAATCGCCGACCTCCACATCACGCTGCAGCCGGGCCATGACTCGCTGCTCGTTGGCGGCATGCTGCACGTCCTGCTTGAGGAGAACCTATACGACGCGGAATTTGTGTCGGCCCGCACGGAAGGGCTGGAGGAGGTGCGTGAAGCCGTGCGGCCTTTTCCGCCGGAGCGGGTGGCCGCGTTGACCGGGGTGGCCGAAGAGACGATCCGCGCCGTGGCCCGGGGATTTGCCGCCGCGGAAACCGGGATCGTCCTGACGGCGCGGGGGCTGGAGCAGCAGGTCAACGGGGTCGAGCATACGCTGCAGTACATCAACCTGTGCCTGCTCGCAGGGCACATCGGCAAGCCGGGCAGCGGGTTCGGTTCCGTGACCGGGCAGGCCAACGGGCAGGGCGGCCGCGAGCACGGCCTGAAGGCCGACCAGCTTCCCGGCTACCGGTCGATCGAAGACCCGGAGGCCCGGGAGCATGTGGCCCGCGTCTGGGGGATCGATCCGGCCGAACTGCCCGGCAAAGGCGTCTCCGCCTATGAGCTGTTCGGCAAAATTTTGGACGGCGGCATCAAGGCGATGATCATCCTCGGCTCCAATCCGGTCGTCTCCAGCCCCAATAACGCCCGAGTCGCCGAGGCGCTGGGCAAGCTCGAACTGCTCGTCGTCGTCGACCTGTTCGAAACGGAGACCGCGGCTTACGCGGATTGGCTGCTGCCGGGCACGTCCTTCCTGGAAGCGGAAGGCACGCTGACCAATCTGGAGGGCCGGGTGTTTCACCGGCCCCAGGCTTTTGCTCCGGCAGGGGACAGTCTGCCGGATTACCGGTTCCTCTGCGCCTTGGCCGAGCGGCTGGGCCGGGGGCGGTATTTCCGGTACACGTCGGTTTCGGACGTGTTCGATGAGCTCTGCCGCGCTTCCGCCGGGGGCATAGCCGATTACAGCGGCATGAGCTATTCGCGGCTGAAGGAAGCGCAGGGGCTGTTCTGGCCGTGCCCGGCGGCCGGGGAAGAGGAGGCGGCGAAGCCAGCGGGCCAGCCCGAGGAGCGCAGAGCCGGCGGCGTGTCAGGGACGGCGGGCGGCGGGGCTGCTGCCGAAGGCGAGGGCGGGGGCGGCAACTACGCCGGGCCCGCCGCCGAGGCCGGGGGCGGCAACTACGCCGGGCCCGCCGCTGAGGGCGGGGGCGGCCACTACGCCGGGCCCGGCGTAGTTGCCGCCCCCGCCCTCGCCTTCGGCAGCAGCCCCGCCGCCCGCCGTCCCTGACACGCCGCCGGCTCTGCGCTCCTCGGGCTG
>SNQW01000182.1_pt1 | contig 41003 bp, 27 predicted proteins | sample 2580511 | NCBI WGS metagenome assembly SNQW01 (sample SAMN10953775, study PRJNA522744) | food fermentation metagenome | isolation source: 8-hour incubation of native-enriched microbial consortia from nixtamalized... | place: Mexico | collected 2017-09-24 | reverse complement strand
TTTTCAAATAGGTTTGTGAGCTGGTTTTCTGGTATGATAGTCATTGAGTAGAGTCCCTTCTTGGTGGCGTGGTAACCCTGAGAATACTCTACTTTTTTATGTTTTGGATAGACTCCAAAACTTGGTACACAACTTATTTTACGCCGTCCAGAACGCGGGCATTTCCCGGCGATGCGAGACAATAGCGGCATCAATTGCCTCTATTTCTCTCAAATGGACGGGTAGTCCAGGTATAAGGGCATTTTTTGCCTTTAGTTTTGCGATCCCCAGCAATATTTCAAATTCGTTCAACTTATACGGACTTATAGCTTTTATCTCCTTTTTAATTGTTTTTAAGGTACCCTTAAGGTTCCTGGTACAAAATAAAAATATGAAAACAACACCCCCTGGAAGCAGGGGAAGGAGGTAAACATAGATGGACGATCAAAAAAACAAACCAGGCCAAAATTTTGGAGACAACCATGGCGATAAGCGACAGGAATCTCCGGAGTCGGGCTCTTCATATTATTACTCTTACGGACCTTTTCAATCCTATGGAAAAAACAACGAAGGATCCGGAGAGGACCGCTTCTATGAGCGCCGTCAGCCGGAGGAAGTGGAAATCACCCGGCCGGAGCCGGTAAAGCCGCTTCCGATGTATGACTACCGCTCTTCGGGGCAGGCGTCCGGCGGTTCGAACGGGGACGGCGTCCGCGGCGTGCCGACCCTTAAAAGCGCGGGCAACTGGCAGTACAGCAAGCCGCCGAAGAAACAATCGTTCCGTTCCGTGATCGCCGGCGTTCTGGCCGGGATGCTGATCGTGACCGGAGCCATGGTGTTCGCCGATCGCGAAAACCTGTTTACATCGAACCAAGCGGCGACGACAACGACCGCGCCTGCGTCCGGCACAACGACGGAAGGAAGCGGCAACGGTTCAGCGGGCAAGGCGGCGAACGTAGTGTATCCGGTCACGAGTTCGGGAGACGTAACCAGCGTTGTTAATCAAGCTGGCCCGGCTGTGGTCAAAATTGAAACGCTGACGGATTCGAGCAAGCAAAGCAGCAATTCGAATCCTTACAGCAATGATCCGTTTTACCGCTACTTCTTCGGCGATTCCTTCGGTTCGGGCAGGGGGAACAGCAGTAATGGAGGCTCTTCTTCCGGGGCCGGCCAACTGGTACCGACCGGAATTGGTTCCGGGTTTATTTTCGATAAAACGGGCTACATTCTGACAAATGAGCATGTCATTCACGGTGCGGATGTGGTCCAAGTCACTGTGCAGGGCACGGACAAACCGTATGAAGCGAAAGTGCTCGGCTCCAGCTACGACCTTGATTTGGCCGTGCTGAAAATCGATGGAAGCAGCAATTTTCCGTCGATTCCGCTGGGCGATTCCAACAGTACGCAGGTCGGCGAATGGCTGGTGGCCATCGGCAACCCGCAGGGCTTTGACCATACCGTTACGGCAGGGGTTCTGAGCGCGAAGGAACGCGGGCCCATCACGATCCCTGGCGAAAACGGCGAAAAGGACCGGGAGTACGAGCATTTGCTGCAAACCGACGCCTCGATTAATCCGGGGAACTCCGGCGGTCCGCTGCTCAACCTGAACGGGGAAGTGATCGGCATTAACGTCGCCGTTAGCACCGATTCCCAAGGTATCGGCTTTGCGATTCCGAGCAGCACGATCAAAGAAGTGCTGGACAAATTGAAAAACAACGAGGAAATTCCGGCTAAACCGGAACCGTTCATCGGAGCCACGCTGATGACAATGACCGATGAAGTTGCAAAACAGATGGGCACCGATGTAAAGGAAGGCTCGATCGTGACCGATGTCGTTTTCAAATCGCCTGCTTACACGGCCGACCTGCGCCCTTATGATATCATCGTCGGGGCAAATGGAACTAAATTCGCCACGAAGGAAAAACTGATCGAATTTATCCAGAAGCAGAAGGTTGGCGCCAAAGTGACCATGAACGTCGTACGCGACGGAAAAAATGTCGATCTTCAAGTCACGATCGGCGACAAAAACAATTACCCGAACGTAGAGTAATCGATCGGCCATTTGCGGCCCAAGCGCTTGCGAGGCGGCAGGTTTAAAGCCTGCCGCCTCTTTTGGTACAATAAGGTAAGGCGAGTTGTATAGATAAGGAGAGATCATAAGTGCGATCGGGAATATTGGTTATTGATGATGACGAAAAAATCACGTCCATGCTGCGGCGCGGCCTGGCGTTTGAGGGATACGACGTATATACGGCGCATAACGGGGCGGAGGGGCTGTCCATGGTCATGACGGCCGATCCGGATCTGATCATCCTGGATGTGATGATGCCGAAGGTCGACGGCTTTGAAGTATGCCGCAGGCTGCGCGAAGGAGGCAGTACGGTCCCCGTGCTGATGTTGACCGCCAAGGATGAGGTCGAGAATCGGGTGAAGGGGCTCGATATCGGCGCGGACGATTACCTGGTCAAGCCGTTTGCCCTGGAGGAGCTGCTGGCCCGGGTGCGGGCGCTGCTTAGGCGCAAGGAAAGCGCCGGGGAGGCTGGCGGTCAGCGGCTGATTTTTGAGGATATCGTCATGGATCTCGATTCCCGCGAAGTGGTGCGGGCTGGGAATCGGTTGGAGTTAACGGCCAAAGAGTTCGAACTGCTTCACCTGTTCATGCAAAATCCGAAACGGCTGCTGACCCGGGACTTAATTATGGATAAAATCTGGGGATACGATTACAGCGGGGAATCCAATGTGCTGGAGGTATATATCGCCATGCTGCGCCAAAAAACGGAGGAACATGGCGGCAAGCGGCTTATCCAAACGATCCGCGGCGCCGGCTACATTTTGAGAGGAGACGCTTAATATGTCGATCCGGCTGCGGCTGACCGCATGGTATACCGGCATATTGGCCGTGACGCTTATTTTGTTTAGCGCTTCGATATACGGGCTGGTTTATTATAATACGTATCAGGAAGTAAAAAATAGGGTCATCGAGCAGGCGGACCAGATACTTAAAACACAAAACATTACGGTTACGCAGGGATGGGATATGCAGCTCGACCCCGATCAAATCATCCGGCTGGAGGATGCCCGTATATTTTGGCAGCTTAACAATTATGTCATTGGAACATACCGCACCTCTCCCGGCTTGAGGGAACGAAAGATTTCTTTTCCCATCCCCGAGATGAAAGATATCCAAAACGGTAAATTTCAACCGATTACCATAAACGGAAACTCCTATATGCTGTACGAAAGAGCGCTTGGGCTTAACGATCATACCATCGTTGGGCTGCTTCAGCTGGCCGCGGATACGAACGCTGAAGACCGGCTGATGAAGCAGATGCGGACCGTCATCTTATTCGGCTCGCTGTTTACGATTGTGATCGCCAGTTCGCTAGGCCTGTTCCTGGCCCGCAAGTCGATGGCGCCGATCGGGAAGGTGATCGAAGCCGCAAACGGGATTCAGACGGGGAACGATTTGAGCGTACGGATCGACTACGACGGACCGAACGACGAAATCGGCCGCCTGATCGGCACCGTAAACCGCATGCTTGAACGTACCGAGGGATTTTACAAGGAGCTGGAGGAAGCATATTCGGCGCAGCGGCGCTTCGTTTCGGACGCCTCCCATGAGCTGCGGACCCCGCTGACCACGATTCGCGGCAATGTCGATTTGCTGAAAAAGATGTGGAGCCAGGAAGCGGAAAAACACGATCCCGCCGAAGAAGAAAGGATACGTTCCTATTCCGTGGAGGCGGTCAGCGACATTTCCGCCGAATCGGAACGGATGAGCCGGCTGGTCAACGATATGCTGTCGCTGGCCCGCGCCGACGCCGGGCAAACGGTGGCCAAGGAACCGCTCATGCTGCAGCCGGTGGTGGAGGAGGTCGTTCGCCGCGCCCAATTTCTGCCGCGCAAGGCCGAATGGATCACCGGTAATCTGGATGCGCTGGCTGGCGCCGTCGTGATGGGAAGCAAAGATTATTTGCAGCAGATGCTGTTTATTTTCATTGAAAATGCCTTCAAATATACCGAAAAGGGCAGCGTCACCATCGATGCTTTGCGCTCCGGGGACCAGATCGGCATCCGCATTGCCGATACGGGAATCGGCATGGACCGCAGCGAGGTCCCGCATATTTTCGAGCGCTTCTACCGCGCCGACCCTTCCCGCGGCGTGATCCAGGGCACGGGTCTTGGCCTGTCCATCGCCAAGTGGATCATCGACGAGCACGGCGGCTCGGTGGAGGTCATGACCAAGCTCGGACAAGGCACGACGTTCGTCATCTGGCTCCCCGCCAGCTTTAACGGCCTGCCGGAATAAGCTATAATAGAGGTAGTTCAGAAAGTCCGCTTTTGATCACGAAGTGAATCAAGAAGTAACTCGGTGCTGAAAACCGGACTTTTGAACACGTACTATTTTTGAACACACACTAATAGAGTTGCTTCCCTCCGTCAGGAAATATGGGTGCCAGAAAGCAGGGATAAAGTCATGGAAGTGATCAAAATTTCGCCGCGCGGATACTGTTACGGCGTTGTCGATGCGATGGTGCTGGCCAGACAGTCGGCCAAAAACCTCGATCTGCCGCGGCCGATTTATATATTGGGCATGATTGTGCACAACAGTCATGTCACGCAGTCGTTTGAAGACGAAGGCATCATTACGCTGGATGGGCCTAATCGGATGGAGATTCTCGAGCAAGTGGAGAGCGGGACGGTTATTTTTACCGCCCACGGGGTGTCCCCGGAGGTCCGGAAATTAGCCCGGGACAAAGGGCTTACGACCGTTGACGCCACCTGTCCGGATGTGACGAAAACCCACGTCCTGATCGAGGAAAAAGTAGCGGACGGATACGAGGTTATCTACATCGGCAAAAAAGGCCATCCCGAGCCGGAAGGCGCGGTCGGCGTAGCTCCGGAGCATGTTCATCTGATTGAGAAAGAGGAAGAGATCGAAGGTTTGCAGGTTGCTGCGGACAAGATCGTCATTACGAATCAGACGACGATGAGCCAGTGGGATATCAAGCATATCATGAAAAAGCTGCTGGAGAAGTTCCCGGGAGCGGAAGTGCACAACGAGATCTGCCTGGCGACGCAGGTGCGCCAAGAAGCTGTCGCCGAACAGGCGGGGCAGGCGGATCTGGTCATCGTCGTCGGCGATCCGCGCAGCAACAACTCCAACCGGCTCGCGCAAGTGTCCGAGGAGATCGCCGGGGTGAAGGCGTACCGGATCGCCGATGTCACGGAGATCAAGCGGGAGTGGCTGCAAGGTGTCCGGAAGGTAGCGGTCACGGCGGGCGCTTCGACGCCTACGCCGATTACGAAGGAAGTCATTCATTATTTGGAGCAATATGATCCGGAAAATCCGGCTACCTGGGACATCGTCCGCACGGTGAACATGAAAAAGCTGCTGCCTCCGGTAAAAGCCGCCCGCAGCAGGGAGGAATAGCGTTTCGATTTCCAACATTTGCGGGGTCACAACCCCGCAAATCTCATGTTATACTCCTAGTAGATTGGTTACAAAATTGTAACTGAAAAACTACTAAGGAGATGACAGCATGAAATCGAATAGAATGAAGCGGTTGGTATCCGGCGGCATTACGGCGCTCGTAGCTGCAGCTCTGATCGTCCCGGCCACGGCATCGGCGGCATCGGCATCGGATACGACGACTTACCGGACTTATACGACTTATAAAACTTATACAGTGAATGTGGATAATTCCTCCGATAATTCTTGGACAAGCTATTATACGATTCCTTGGTATTTATTTTTTGGTTCCCAGCCGGTAACAGGTTATCCAAACAGCGGATCGAACGCAGGAAAAACGCAAACCGGAACTCCCCAGGGCAATACGCAGTCCGGAAATAAGCAATCCGGAAATACACAAAGCGGAACCGGTCAAAAAGGAACTACCGGCAACTCCGGTTCTTCGGCTCAGCAGGGCGCAGGAACGACAACGGACAAATCGCAGTTTGCTGCCCAGGTTATCAAATTGGTAAACCAGGAGCGGGCGAAACAGGGCCTTAAGGCGCTCACCGGCGACTCCGCGCTGAACAACATGGCTTTGGCCAAGGCGAAGGATATGAGCCAAAACAACTACTTCAGCCACACCTCGCCAACTTACGGCTCGCCGTTTGACATGATGACGAAGTTTGGCATCAAGTATAGCTATGCCGGCGAGAACATCGCCATGGGGCAAAAAACGCCGCAAGAAGTCGTCAACGCCTGGATGAACAGCGAAGGCCACCGCGCCAACATTTTGAACGCCAACTACAACCTGATCGGGGTCGGATACTACAACGGCTACTGGGCACAGGAATTTGTGGGCAGATAAGTTAATCTAGCGGTGTATGATAGAAGGCTGGAGAGAGAATCTCCGAGCCTTCTATTTTTTTGCGCCAAGGATTGGTTTAATATAGTAGGAATATGGACGGTAGAGCGATTGAAATGCAAAAGCCGAAAGTACATCTGTTTTGGGGTTATTCGGCAGGAGAGTCGGAAATATGCTGCACTTTTAACATTTCGCGGGTAAATCTATAAGTTACCTTTAGGCTTGACGGATGAGAGATAATCGGCTATAGTTGCTTTAATGGATAAAAGCTTAAAAGCGAACAAGCGTTTAAGTGAAAGAGTGAATTTATTCTTCTTAATTATCATTGTCGTACTCACGCCAGGCCCCTGCCATTATAGGGCGTGATCAAAAGATGACGTTTTGAACTACCCCCTTAATCATGAAAGGATGTATGAAGATGATCGTAATTACCTCGAAACAGACGCCGGAAGAGCGCATCCAGGAAATTGTCGCCGTGATTGAAAAGGAAGGGCTGCAGGCTCATGTGTCGCGCGGAAAGGACCATACGGTGATCGGCCTGATCGGGACGATTGAACCCAAGCTGGCCGAGCATCTCCGTCAGATGAAGGATGTTGAAAATGTCATTAAAATTTCAAAATCATACAAATTGGCGAGCCGCGATTTCCATCCGGAAAACACGGTCATCCGCATCGGCGACGTAACCATCGGCGGCGGGGAGCTGGTCGTGATGGGCGGCCCTTGCGCGGTGGAATCTCCCGAGCAGATCGACGAAATCGCCCGGCTCGTCAAAGCGGCCGGTGGCCAGGTGCTGCGCGGGGGCGCGTTTAAGCCGCGTACGGGCCCGTACAGCTTCCAGGGCATCGGCGTGGAAGGCCTCGTCATGATGGCCGAGGCGGGCAAAAAACACGGCCTGCTGACGATCACGGAGGTCATGACGCCGGAATACGTCGACGTCTGCGCGGAATACGCCGATATTTTGCAGGTGGGGACGCGCAATATGCAAAACTTTGACCTGCTGCGCAAGCTCGGCACATGCAACAAGCCGGTGCTGCTGAAGCGCGGGTTCAGCGCGACCTACGACGAGTTCCTGAACGCGGCCGAGTACATCCTTGCCGGCGGCAATCCGAACGTCATGCTGTGCGAGCGCGGCATCCGTACATTTGAAACGTATACGCGCAATACGCTCGATTTGTCGGCGATTCCGGTGCTGCAAAGCCTTAGCCACCTGCCGGTCATCTCCGATCCGAGCCATGGGACGGGGCGGCGCGAGCTGGTCGAGCCGATGACCAAAGCGTCCGTGGCGGCCGGAGCGGACGGCCTGATTATCGAGATGCACACCGATCCCGACAATTCGATGACGGGCGACGGCGTTCAGTCGTTGTTCCCTGACCAGTTTGCGGCTCTGCTGCAAGATTTGGAGAAATTGGCTCCGCTTGTCGGCAAACGGTTTGATACCCCGAAGGCTGCGCTTCAGCTGTAAGTTATAAATGTTTTGGAGTATTTGCCAATAATGGGCAGCCCTTTCGCCACGCCAGCGAAGGGGCTTTTATACTTTTTGTCGGATAATTTGTACTCGTTGTAATAATACCTTACATGAGATATAAAAATACCTTACATAAGTATTGACGAGCGGCCCCAATAGACCTATAATGAACCACAGAATAAAACAAAAGGATGAACGTTAATCGCATTAACGAGATTTAATGTTCGTGATTTGGGGAGGAAAGCGTAATGTCAGCAGAGTTCGTTTTAAAAACAATCAAAGAAAAGCAAATCGAATGGGTGGACTTTCGTTTTGTTGATTTGTCGGGACGCGCGCATCATATCACACTTCCTGCCAAAGAAGTGGATGAAGATACTTTCAAAAACGGCGTTGCTTTCGACGGATCTTCGATCCCCGGCTTCCGCGGTATCGAAGAATCCGATATGGTTATGATGCCGGACCATGGCTCCGTATTCGTAGATCCGTTTACAGCGCATCCGACGTTGAACGTGTTTTGCGATATCTATACGCCGGACGGCGAGCGTTACGAACGAGATCCGCGCAGCGTGGCCGTACGCGCCGAGGAATACCTGAAGCAAAGCGGCGTCGGAACCGCAGCCTTCTTTGCGCCGGAATCCGAGTTTTTCATTTTTGACGATGTCCGCTTCGAGAGCGGTATGAATAAAACGTTCTACTCGGTAGATTCCGAGGAAGCGATCTGGAATACGGGACGCGCCGAAGAGGGCGGAAACCTCGGCTACAAAGTGCCTGTTAAAGGCGGTTACGTGCCGGTGGCTCCGACCGATAAGCAGCAGGACATCCGCAGTGAAATGTGCCGCCTGCTTGAGGAAGCCGGCCTTCGCGTAGAACGCCACCACCATGAAGTGGCCACTTCCGGCCAAGCGGAAATCAACTTCCGTTTCGACACGCTGCTGAAAACGGCCGACAACCTGATGGTTTATAAGTACATCGTGCACAACACGGCCGCTCAATTCGGCAAAACCGCAACGTTTATGCCGAAACCGCTGTTCGGCGACAACGGAAGCGGCATGCACGTGCACCAATCGATCTTCAACGGCGACACTCCGCTGTTCTACGATAAAGGGGCGTACGCGAACCTGAGCGAAACGGCGCTGCACTACATCGGCGGCATCTTGTACCACGCTCCTGCGATCATCGCGTTCACGAACCCGAGCACGAACTCGTTTAAACGTCTGGTGCCTGGCTTTGAAGCGCCGGTTAACCTCGTATTCTCCAAGGGCAACCGTTCGGCGGCCGTGCGTATTCCGGTAGCGGCCGTAACGCCGAAAGGATGCCGGATCGAGTTCCGTACGCCGGACTCCACGGCCAACCCTTACCTGGCTTTCTCCGCGATGCTGATGGCCGGTCTGGACGGCATCAAGAACAAAATCGATCCGGTGAAACTGGGCTACGGACCGTTCGACAAGAACATCTATGAATTGTCCGACGAAGAAAAAGCCGGCATCCGCAGCGTACCGGGCTCCCTGGACGAAGCGCTGGACGCACTGGCGGCCGATAACGAGTTCCTGACGGCAGGCGGCGTATTCACGAAAGCCTTCATCGAGAACTTCATCGAATTGAAACGCGCTGAAGCGAGAGCGGTAGCCGTAAGAGTACATCCTTACGAATTTGGACTTTATTACGATCTGTAAGAAGTATTGCTACTATTTAAATAGAAAATAATCCAAAGGCCATCCCTTGAAGGTTATCAGTCACCTTCGCCGGATGGTCTTTTAAATATTTATGACATTTATAACTCAACTTTTGCAGCAAAAAATCGGCGTAGACAAGCTTTGATGTAGCTGGGTAAAGCAGCAATCCATTGCCGGAGTTGACGCTGAATCAGAGGCGGACAATGTCTTCCCGTTATTTTGGCTGCTTCGTTGAGGAAGCGTTAACGATATAGAGGCGTCACGATCCGGCGGGGTTAGTATATCTACCTTTTGCACCGTGGCCGTTTCAAGCTGTGTCACAAATCAACGCCAGGTGAGGGGGCTGTCTAAAGGGACTGTTTAAAGGGTTCGTGTCTTTGGTGTCCCTGCCTGCTGATTGCCTTTGCACGATTATCCCTTTCGCTAAGGGGGAAGGTTGGGGGCTAGAGCAAGGGTTCCAAAAAAAGAGAGAAGAAAAGAGAGAGGGGGAAAATGAGGCGGTTCAGGTGAGATTTTCGGCTTGATAAGAGAACGTACGTTTGGTATAATGAAATAAATGGAACCTATGTTCGTATATTCTTGATTCGGGGGGCGAGCGGATATGGAAGCCAATGCGGGAACGGAACTTCAACCATTCAGCAGCCGTTATAACAGCGAGCAAGACTGCATGGAGGCGCTGATCGCGATGAAGTGGCCAAACGGCTTCGTCTGCCCGCGGTGCGCTCACACCCGGTGCAGCCGTCTGACCTCCCGGCATATCCCCTTGTTTGAGTGCGGAAAGTGCAAGCATCAAACATCGCCTTTGGTCGGTACGATTTTTGAAGGAACGCATCTGCCCTTGCTCAAGTGGTTCGAGGCCCTGGATTTGTTCCTGCTGGAGGGCGGCATCTCGGCGCTGCGGCTGCGCCAGGTGATCCGGGTCACCTACAAAACCGCCTGGGCACTGCTGCACAAAATACGCCATGCCGTGGGGGAGTTCGATGCCCGGGAGCTGCTCTCCGGAGACGTGAAGGTAAACAGCGATCAGTATGGTCGTAATCCGTCCCGGTGTCAGCTTTCGCATCCGTACGCCTCGGCGGTCGTAGCGGGATGCACGGTCACGGAGTCGGGCGAGCCGGAGCAGGTCAAAATCCGCCTGGTGCCGCATAAGCGGGGAGGCGAAAAAAGGGCAGACCGTCACGATCTAACCGCGTTTATTAGCGGGCATGTAGATGACCGTACATCGGCGGTACAGTTGTTCCCACTGCCCTTTCGGCTGTATTTGCCCTTGCGGAGAGTGGTGAGAGAGGCGTGGGAATCACTGAAGGGTACGTATGGAGCCTTGGGGCTGAAGCATCTGCAGGCGTACCTGAACGAATACACCGTACGCCGCTGGCTGCACCTGCAAGGAGGACTGTCCGGAGCGGAAGAAACGATGCGGCAGAAGTTGCTGCGCATGTGTGTGGCGATTCCGGCGATCCCTTACCGCCGGCTGATCGCGCGCCAACCGAACCAGCCCCTTGCGGCTGCGGCCTGATCGTGACGCTTGAAAAGATGGGGGGAGTTTGATGCAGATTAACTTAAGGGGTCCTTGATCTCCTGTCTTGATCTCCTATCCGGTCTGTTTCACTTCACCTAAATATGATATGATTCCTTCTCCTAAGCCCGTCTAAATTATCTCGAACCTATCTGCTTCTTCACCAAATATTTTCCGAGCTTGCCTTTCTCTCTAGCAACCTGATCAAACGGGATAATCGTGCAAAGTCTCCGGATAGGGAGTGGTTGATCTGCTGTCCCCCACCTCCCTATCCTGAAGCGTTCAACGCCCTTTCGTGTTTCTTGCCGCTCTTAATTCTTTGAACACCTTCAGCTCAGGGACTCAAGCTGATTTCTGCTCTGCGAAAGTTGAGATTCCAACCTGTTCGCCTTAAAGCGCTGCGGGCTTGCCTCCGCAGGACTCGCGAATCACGAGCTCGGGCTCTACGACAACATTGCTCGTCTCGGATTGACTGTTGATCAGGTCGTAGAGCAGCGAAGCGGCCAGCCTGCCGATTTTGTCTTTGTTTTGCCGGATGGTCGACAGGGTTGGCGTCGTGTATTTGCACGCTTCGATGTCGTCGCAGCCGATGATGGCGATGTCCTGGGGGACGTGAAACCCATGTTCCTTCAAAGCGCGCATCGCCCCGATCGCCAGCAGGTCCGAGGCCGCAAATACGGCCCGCGGCAAGGACCCGGACTGGATTATCCGGGTCATGGCTTCATAACCGCTGGACTCGAAAAAATTGTCCCCGTTGACAAACCATTGCTCCGTGACAGGGAGGCCGAAGCTTTCGATCGCGTCCTTATACCCTTGTTCGCGCATATTGGAAATGTCCGATTCCAGCGTGCTGCCGATATAGCCGAGATCTCTGTATCCGAGCAAATAAAAATGCTCCACTACTTTATAGGACATTTTGTAGTTATCGGACATGATGTACCCTGAGCTTTTGCCGTTTAGTTGAATATCGACGCCGATGCAGGGGATTTCGCTGTGATCCAGCTCGTTGATGGACGGCTCGACCTCCTGGCCGGTGACGATGATACATCCGTCCACTTGGAAATGCCGGCAGCGCGCCAAATAATCGCCGTCGACGGAGTGGAATTTCTCGTTGGAGAAAAACAGAAGATCATAGCCCAGAAAACCCATCTGCTTCTTGAACGCGTTCAGCACTTCAATAAAGAAGGGGTGGGTAAAATCGATATTGAGTTTGCCCGCGAAAATAACGCCGATCAGGTTCGACTTCTTGGTAGCCAGCGTTTTCGCTGAATTCGAAGGTACATACCCCGTCTGCTTCATAATTTCGAGAACTTTCGTTCTTGTCTCCTCGGAGATGTCTCTATAGTTATTAATAATTTTGGAAACGGTCGATACCGATACTCCGGCCATTTCCGCGATTGTTTTAATATTGACCGCCAAAAAGCAGCCCTCCCTACAATAAAAGAACATTTTGGAATTAGTATATCTTAATGAGATACTCAAGACTATTAAAGAAATCGATGGCGAAACATTTACGAAACTGGTTTCGTGATTAGTTTAAAGGAATTGCGAAATGGAGTCAAGACAACTCGAAATAAATGGGAAAAACGAAGCATAACTAAGGCCGGAAACAGACTATTTGACGATGAATACAGCGTCTGATCCGCGTCGGAACGAGGTTTTTGCGAATCGCGAAAAAAAACCTTTACAAAGCAAATTTTTGATGCAATAATGTGTTTTGACGAAACCGCTTTCGGTAAATTTGTCCCGACGTTCTCTAAAATGGCCTAGTTTTACGAAAATTATGAAAAACTTCAGTGCACAGCGTAAATCGGGAAGGTAAACCGAATCGATAGTCCAAAATCATTACCTTAATAGGGGGTAACAGCATGGTAAAGAGAATTTCAGCCTTGATCCTGGCCGGTGCGCTGACGCTTAGTCTGGCTGCTTGCGGCGGAGGAGGCAATGGCGGCAGCACGGCTCCGGCAAACGGAGGCGAAGGCGGCAAAGCGTCCGGGGAGAAGAAAGTCATTAAAATTCTTCACTGGAAGCAAGAAAACATTAACAAAGCGATGGAAGAGATCAATAAGGCGTTCGAGGAAAAATATCCGGAATATAAGATTGAATATACGACGACCGGCCCTGACGACGAGTACAAGCAGGCGCAAAGAGCGCGAATCACAGCGAATGATGTTGATATTTTGGCCGACTTGTCCGGGATGAGACTTTCCCCGCAAGAATGGACGCCCGGAGCGAAAACGCCGGATTGGCAGCAATGGATCGATTCCGGTCTGATCGCCGATCTGTCGGACCAGGCGTTCGTCAAGAACTGGAATGCAAACGACATTGAGAAAGCCGGAACTTACAACGGCAAGGTGTATGCGATTCCAACCGGCAAAGTGGCGATGTCCGGCCTGTTTTACAACAAACAAATCTTTGAAGAAAACGGCCTTTCCGTACCGAAAACCTGGTCGGAATTCATCAAGCTTTGCGATGACCTGAAAGCGAAAGGCATCACGCCGATCGCCGTCGCCGGTAAAGACGTATGGCCGCTGAAGCTGCCGGTGTTCGCCCTGCAGTCGAAAATTTTGGGCGGCGGCGATCAGCAAAAATGGATCGAAGGCGTTTGGAAGGGCGAAACGGCGTTTAATGACGCCGAAGCCGTGGAAGTGCTGGAAAAAGCGAAAACGATTCAAGACAATTACATGATCGATGGCTTTATGGGCATTGACTATGCTTCCGTACCGTCGATTTTCGCCGCGGGCAAAACCGCGATGCTGGCGGACGGATCTTGGGACGCGCCGACGATCGCAACCGCGAATCCCGATTTGAAATATGGATATTTCCCGCTTCCGGCCACGGAAGACGCCGCGAAAAACGCTTCTTTCGTAGGGAAGTACGATGTAACCTGGTACGTTGCGGAAAAGGGACCGAACAAAGAAGGGGCCCTCAAATGGATGGAATTTTTCTCCCAGCCTGAAAATTACACCAAATTCGTCAAAGCCGCCGGCTTTATTCCGACGCAGGACAACATCTCGACGGAAAGCGAATTTATCGACCAGGAGCTGACTCCATACCTTGGCGATTTTGAGCTGGCTTACGAGATTATGATGATCAACCGCGAAAACGTCGGCGAACATCTTGCGGCCGAAGGCGTGCATACGGAATACCTGGCTCCGGGCGGAGCATTTAAAACCGCGAAGGAACTGGCCGACGTCCAGCAAAAAGAATGGGAAGCCGCAGCGCCTAAGTAAGCATAAGGTTTCTGCCTGAATCTATAGAAAGAAAACAACCATACTGTACTGCCCTCGGGGTCTGCTCGTCAGGCCCCGATCCTTTATTTGATTTGGATCTGAAGAGGTGAGAGAGATGTACCCATTTGGAAAAGGCTTTGCCCGTTACGTTCCTTTTCTGCTGCTGTTGATTCCGCTGGCGTTATACGTCGTTTTTTATTTCGGACCATCGGTGTTGACCGTGATTTATTCGTTTACGGATGTGAAAAACATCCCCGGCAGCTCCATGAACTTCGTCGGGCTCGATAATTATAAAGACTTGTTTTTTGCCGGAAATTCCGGGGAACGCTGGGTTTCCATCAAAAACACGTTAATTTTCATGTTTATCGTCACCATCGTGCAAAACGGAGTGGCGTTGTTTGTGGCTGTGCTGATCAACCAACGGCTGCGCGGCGATTATTTTTACCGGGCCGTATTTTTTCTTCCGGTCGTGCTTGGGGTGGCCGTTGTTGCGCTCGTTTGGGGCATGATGTTCGATCCGATGAGCGGGCCGGTTAACATGCTGTATCAATCGCTGTTCGGATATAAAGACATGTTTTTCTCCAGCTTTACGCATGCGTTCGGCTACATTATTTTCGTGCAAATCTGGATGTACATGGGCTATTCAATGCTGATTTTTCTCGCCGGCCTGCAATCCGTGCCAAAAGATCTGTACGAAGCGGGGTACATCGACGGTACGAACCGCTGGCAATCGTTCAAGAATATTACGTTCCCGCTGATCGCCCCGTCTTTTACGGTCAATATGCTGCTTTCGATCATCGGGGCGATGTCCACGTTCGATATTATCCTCGCCACGACGGACGGCAAGTTCAACACCAGAACGATGGCTTACGACGTATATAAGGAAACGTTCCGCGGCAGTCTGGAAATGGGCTTGCCTTCGGCGCTGTCCGTGGTCCAGTTCCTGATCATTTTGGTGTTTGTTATCGTGGCCGTCAGACAGACGCGTAAGAGAGAGGTGGAATATTAAAATGAAAAAATCCAATTCATTTACGATTCTGTCTTACGCCGTCATCGCCGTGCTGCTTATCCTTTACGTGGTGCCGTTAATTTTGGTGCTTAACGTTTCGCTGAAATCGTATCCCGAATATTTGATGAATCCGATCGGAATGGTGAAGGACGCCCAATGGAGCAACTATGTCAGCGCCTGGACCGAGGGTAATTTTGCCAGCTATTTTCTGAACAGCGTGCTTTATACCGGGGCGGCTACGGTGCTCACGATCATCGTATCCATTCTCGGCGCGTTTCCGGTGGCCCGGGGGTACGTCAAATGGAGCGGGTTTATCTACCTGTTCTTCCTGCTGTCGCAATTTCTCCCGAATCCGATGGTCGCCCAGTATAAGCTGATGCTTTCTTTTAAAGAAAGCCTGGATTTCTTCGGTTACGATACGAAGCTGGGTTATATCATTTTGAAAACGAGCGGTACGGGCGTCGTGTTCATGATGTTCGTCGGCTACATCAAATCGATCAGCCGCGAGCTGGACGAAGCCGCGGGCATGGACGGATCGGGCTATACAAGATACCTGTTCCAGATGATTTTGCCGCTGATGAAGCCGGTTATTGCGACAGGCGTCATCCTTACGGCAATCGGGATCTGGAACGATTTCGTCGGTCCGATCATGTATTTGCCGAGCAAAGTGAACTATCCGATTACGTTTGGCCTGAAAGAGTTCAAGGGCCAATACGGCAACAACTGGCCGCTGTTGGCGTGCGGGATTACGATCGTGGCGGCTCCGCTCATTTTGCTCTATACCTTCATTCAGAAATACCTGGTGGACGGCGCGCTTGCCGGGGCCGTGAAATCTTAAATGCGGACTAAAGAGAGAGAGGAAGAAGCGCAAATGGGACAAAAAGGTTGGAAGTTTCAAGGGGAGCAAGGCGAGTTCAGACTGGAGCAGCCAGAACATAACAGCTATTTGTATTTTCCCCTCGTCAACGAGGCGGGGATGATGTCGGCCGTGACCCCGAATTTGCACGGAGAAATCACTTCGGGACACAACACGTTTCTGATGGAGCCCGTATCGGCGGAAAGTTTGCATAATTCCAAGGCATCGCGGAACTTTTGGGTGTTTATCGAAGGATACGGGGCATGGTCCGTCAGCGGCAACTCCGCGAGACAAAACGCGGCGCGGTTTACGGGCGAAGAAGAGCGCTCCGCGGTGGAGGCGGGGTTCCTGTGGCATGCCGTGACGCGCGAGAACGAAAAAGCCGGGCTAAAGGCCAGGACGGTCAGCTTTGTTCCGGTAACGGACGATAAAATCGAGCTGATGCGGGTGACCCTGACCAATACGGGGAACGCTCCGCTTAGGCTGACGCCGACGGCGGCGATTCCGCTGTACGGGCGTTCGGCCGACGATCTGCGGGATCACCGCCACGTCACATCGCTGCTGCATCGGATATTTACGTCGGAGTACGGCATTGAAGTGCAGCCGGCGCTTTCCTTTGACGAGCGGGGCCACCGCGTCAACAAGGTCACTTACGGCGTGTTTGGCGCTGAAGCTGGCGGAATGGCGCCCGCCGGATTTTTCCCGGTGACTGAGGATTTTATCGGCGAAGGCGGGGCGCTGGACTGGCCGGAGGCCGTCGTCGCGAACCGCGAACCGGATGCGCAGGCGGGGACCGCCGTGGAAGGCTACGAAGCCGTCGGCGCGCTGCGCTTCGCTCCGGTGGAATTAGCGCCGGGTAAGTCCGTCTCCTATGTCGTGGCCATGGTCATTTCGGGGGACCGGATCGATGTCGGGCGGTATGCGGCGGATTATTTGGCGGCCGGCCTGTTTGATGCCCTGCTGGAGCAAAACCGGGCCTACTGGCGGGACAAATTGGATACGGTCCGGTTCAGCTCCGGGGACGGGGAGCAGGATTTATGGATGAAATGGGTGACGCTGCAGCCGATTTTGCGCCGGCTTTACGGCAATTCGTTCCTGCCGTATCACGATTACGGACGCGGGGGCAGAGGCTGGCGCGACCTGTGGCAGGACTGCCTGGCGCTGATGGTGATGGAGCCGGCGGAAGTGCGCCATCTGCTGCTCAACAACTACGCCGGCGTGCGGATGGACGGCAGCAACGCTACGATTATCGGCGCGGGGCCGGGGGAATTCGTCGCCGACCGCAACAACATCCCGCGGGTATGGATGGATCATGGCGCCTGGCCGCTGATGACGACGCTGCTGTACCTCCATCAAAGCGGGGACCTGGACCTGTTGTTCCAGCCGCAGAGCTATTTCCGCGACGTATTCGTCAAGCGGTGCCGCGAGCGCGACGCCTCCTGGACGCCGGAGCAGGGGAACAAGCTGCTGACCGCGGACGGACAAATTTACGAGGGCACGATTTTGGAGCATATTTTGCTGCAAAATATCGTTCCGTTCTTTAATGTCGGCGAACACGGCAACATCAAGCTGGAGGGCGCGGACTGGAACGACGGGCTCGATTTGGCCCCGGACCGCGGCGAAAGTGTGGCGTTTACGGCGTTTTACGCCAGCAACCTGATGGAGCTGTCCGAGCTTCTGCTTGAGCTGCAGCAGCGCACCGGAAAAGATTCGCTGGACATCGCCGAAGAAATGGCCCTGCTGCTCGATACGCTCGGGAAGCCGATTTCCTATGACAGCATTCAGGAAAAACGGAGCTTGCTTGACCGCTATTACGACGCCGTCACTCCGCGCGTAAGCGGCAAAAAGCTGACGCTGGACATCCGCAAGGTGGCCGAGGATTTGAAGCGGAAAGCGGATTGGGCCGTAGCGCATCTGCGCCAAAACGAATGGATCCAAAGCAAGGAAGGGTTCGCCTGGTTCAACGGGTATTACAACAACGATGGCGAACGCGTCGAGGGGGATCATCCGGACGGCGTGCGGATGACTTTAACCGGGCAGGTGTTCGCGATTATGGGCGGTGTCGCCACGGACGAACAGACGGAGAACATCTCGCAAGCGGTAAACCGCTACTTGAAGGACGAGCGGATCGGCTACCGGCTGAATTCCCGCTTCGGCGGAATCCAGCAAAACCTCGGCCGGGCCTTTGGCTTCGCTTTCGGCCACAAAGAGAACGGCGCGATGTTCAGCCACATGACCGTCATGTACGCCAACGCGCTGTATAAACGCGGGTTCGTGCAGGAAGGGTTCGAGGTGCTCGACTCCATCTACCGGCTGTCCGCCGATTTCGAGAACAGCCGGATTTATCCGGGGGTTCCCGAGTATATCAACGAACGCGGCCGGGGGATGTACACCTATTTGACCGGATCGGCGAGCTGGCTGCTGCTGACGCAGCTTACCGAGGTTTACGGGGTCAAAGGCCGCTTCGGCGACCTGCGTTTGGAGCCGAAGCTCGTGCAGGCGCAGTTTGACGGTTCCGGCGAAGCGGCGGTCGAAACCTTGTTCGCGGGGCGCATGCTGCGCGTCGTTTACCGCAATCCGCTGGCGGCCGAACACGGCCAGTACCGGGTGGATTCCGTCAGCCTGAACGGTCAAAGCGTGGATTGCCAAAACGATGGGACCGGCTGTCTGATCGGCCGTTCGCTGATCGAAGCTTTGCCCGCCGACGGTGTTCACGAACTGATCGTTACGCTTGGCGGCTATATAAGTTGAACTAAAGAAAGGAGCGAGTTAGGCAAGAGCGGGAAATGATTCTGAAGAAGTAAGAACATTTCACACGGCTGCCCTATCGCGTACCAATCAACAGTTCAACTTATATTGCTCAAGAAAGGTAATGATTGCATGGCTTATCAACTGAAAAACGAGCTGCTTGCGGTCGATATCGCGGACCCCGGGGAATACCGGGGAACGCGGTTCGACTGGAGCGGCTTTATTACGGGCGTCCGGTTCGCGAGCCATACGTTTTGCGTTCCGGAAAGCCTGGTTCCCGGTCAAGGAACCGGAGGCATAGGGCTTTGCAGCGAATTCGGGATCGCGCAAACCATTGGCTATGACGAGGCGGAGAGCGGCGGGAAGTTTCCCAAACTTGGCGTCGGGTTGCTGACACGCCCGGACGAGGCGCCTTATCAATTTTTCCGCGATTATGAGGCCGAACCGTTTTCCATCATGACTGAGCAGCAGGGGACGCAAAGCGTTACGTTTACTGTGTTGCCTAAAGAATGCAACGGCTACGCCGTACAACTCGTAAAAACCGTCTCGATCGATCATGATCGGCTTATCGTGAGCGTTGAGATGGATAACGTGGGCACCCGACCAGTTCATACCGATGAATACTGCCACAATTTCTTCGGGATTGACGGTGAGCCGATTGGCCCGGACTACGTGCTGCGCTTTCCGTTTGCGCCTTCACCCTGGAGCGATGACCCCGGTACGCTGAACGGGCTTGCGTTCAGCGGCAACGAAGTTACCTGGGAGCGGCAGCCGGAGAAAGATTTTTATTTTCGCCTGCCGGGGGTCGACGGAGCGGAGCAGCCGTGGCTCTGGGAACTGGTTCATCGGCCCAGCGGCCTGGGAGTTCGCGAGCGCAGCAAGCTTCGCGTGGCCGCAGCAGCGGTATGGGGCAAGGGGCACGTTGTTTCACCGGAGATGTTCGTGGAAGTGAAGCTCGCTCCGGGGGAGCGGCAAAGCTGGACTCGGGTTTACGAGTTTTTTAAGAGGATGTAGGCGGTTCAGGTGGTTCAAGTCCGTTGGCGGAGGCTCTAAACCCAGGCCGCGGGGATAGCGGTAAAAAAGGACGTTATTTTCCCAAAAGCAGGGAGTTCAGGCGCAATAAGGACATTTTTTGTATCTATTATTGGCGAATGAGGGATAGTAAGCTCTGATTACCAAGTTCGGACAGAAATAAGTACCAAAAAGTCCGCTATTTATCGCGTGAGGGACATATATCCAAAATAACGCCGCAAATTACCGTTATTTTACCGGTAAGGAACGGTAAGGAGCATAATGGCTGGCTATTCGTGCCCCGCTCTACGCAATCCATGCGCGCTCTCCGCAATCCATGTGCGGTATGCGTACAGCTTGTTCCTTTATTAAAATGAAGCATTAATGTGTCATTTCTGTAAACTGGCGAATTTTTGCGAAATATCAGCTTGCTGGGCGGCGGTTTAGTTGATATGATAATCCTTATCTAAAACTTCGAACCATACAAGCCATGGAAGGGAAAGGGATGGGGAGCAATGAGTAACAGAGCTTATAACTTTAACGCCGGACCGGCAGCGCTGCCGCTGGAAGTGCTGGAACGCGCCCAGGCGGAATTTGTCGATTTTCGCGGAACAGGCATGTCGATTATGGAAATGTCGCACCGCGGAGCCGTGTACGAAGCGGTTCATAACGAGGCGGCCAGCCGCCTTTTGAAGCTGCTGGGCAGCCCTTCAGGCTATCAGGTGCTGTTCCTGCAGGGCGGGGCTTCCACGCAGTTTGCGATGATTCCGATGAACTTTCTGACCGCAGGCAAGACGGGCGGTTACGTGAAATCGGGAAGCTGGGCCAACAAGGCGATTAAGGAAGCGAAGCTCATCGGCGAGACGTTTATCGCGGCCTCCTCGGAGGAAAATAAATATATGTCCGTCCCGGATGTCAGCAGCTTGAACCTTCCGGATAACGCGGCGTACGTGCATATCACGTCCAACGAGACGATTGAAGGCACGCAGTTCCGGCAGTTCCCGGATACCGGCAGCGTGCCGCTGATTGCCGATATGTCGAGTGACATTTTGTGCCGCCCGTTTGATCTCAAGCAATTCGGCATGGTTTATGCCGGGGCCCAGAAAAACCTCGGCCCGTCCGGCGTGACGGTCGTAATCGCCCGCGAGGAACTGCTCCGCGAGTCGCCGAAGCATCTGCCGACGATGTTCCGGTACGATACCCATGCGGAAAACAACTCGCTCTACAACACCCCGCCATCCTTCTCCGTTTACATGGTGAACGAAGTATTGAAGTGGATTGAAGAACAAGGCGGTTTGCAAGGCATCGAGCAAAAAAATGAGCAAAAAGCCGGCCTCCTCTATGAAGCGATCGACGCAAGCGGCGGATTTTACCGGGGCTGTGTGGAGCAAGGCAGCCGTTCGACGATGAACGTTACGTTCCGCCTCGCTTCCGAGGAACTGGAGAAGCTGTTTGTCAAAGAGTCGGAGCAGGCTGGTTTTGTCGGGCTCAAAGGCCATCGCAGCGTCGGCGGTCTGCGCGCTTCGATCTACAATGCCGTGCCGTATGACAGCATCAAGGCATTGGTCGAATTTATGGACCATTTTCAAAAATCGCACGGCTAAGCGGGTCTCGGTTCTGGCGGACCTGGCCGCTGTTTAGGGCCATAGCAAAATACGGCTCCATCATCGCATGGTTCGGCGGTGGTGGAGCTTTTACTTTCGGTTCCCGCACCTGAAAGAAGGCGGCCGATTTGCTATAATGGAACAAGCGCTGCCCGAGGATGGACAGACTCACAAATTGGACGAGGTGTTAGTTTCATGGCATTGCATATTGTGCTGGTGGAGCCGGAAATTCCGGCAAATACGGGGAATATCGCCAGAACCTGCGCGGCGACGGGGACCCATCTGCATCTGGTGCGTCCGCTGGGGTTTCGTACCGATGACAAAACTTTAAAACGGGCCGGGCTGGATTATTGGTACGCGGTCCACATTGAATACCACGATTCCTTTCAGGAAGTGGAGGAAAAATACCGGGGCAGCCGGTTTTTCTTCGCGACCACCAAGGCGGACAAACGGTATACGGATTTCTCGTTTCAGGACGGGGATTTTCTGGTGTTCGGGAAAGAGACGAAAGGGCTGTCTCCGGAAATATTGGCGGCGCATCCCGATACCGTGATGCGGATGCCGATGACGGATAAAGTCCGTTCGCTGAATTTATCCAATTCCGCGGCGATTATCGTGTATGAGGCGCTGCGGCAGCTTGATTTTCCGGGAATGGAGTAGATGTGATGAAAACGGAAAAAGAGAAGATGCTGGCCGGCGATTGGTATGACGCCAGCGATCCCGCGCTCGTTGCCGAACGGCTACGGGCTCGGGGATTGACCAGAGAGTTTAATGCCACCAGGGAGGATGAACGGGAGCGGAGAACCGGTATTTTGAAGCAGCTCTTCGGCAGCTGCGGCGACGATATTTACATCGAACCGACCTTCCGCTGCGATTACGGCACGAATATTTATGTCGGCAATCATTTTTATGCCAATTTCGACTGCGTTATTCTGGACGTATGCGAGGTGCATATCGGCGAGTACTGCTTTATGGCGCCGGGGGTTCATATTTATACGGCGGCCCATCCGCTGAATCCGGCCGAACGCAACTCCGGGGCGGAATTCGGGAAGCCGGTCAAAATCGGCAACAATGTATGGATCGGCGGCCGGGCGGTGATCGTTCCCGGGGTGACGATCGGCGATAACGCGGTCATTGCCGCGGGTGCGGTCGTTACGAAAGATGTGCCGGCCGGCGCGGTGGTTGGAGGAAATCCTGCCAAAATAATTAAAACAATTGAAATTTAGCAGGAATCCTGAAAATGATAGCGAAATAAAATAGATTAGGTATTTGGTTCTATTTTTACATAATTTTTTTCAGGAGAGGTGTGCCTTTATGAAACCTGCTGGTGTAGTCCGTAAAGTGGATCAGCTGGGAAGAATCGTCTTACCCAAGTCGTTGCGCAAAAGATATCAAATGAACGAGGGCGATCCCGTCGAGATTTTGGTACAGGGAGATCACATTATTTTGGAAAGATACCGTCCGAAATGCGTGTTCTGCGGATCGATGGAAAACGTGAGCGATTTTAAAGATCGTTCCATTTGCAATCAGTGTTTGGTCGAAATGAGCCAGCTGTCCTAAAACCAAAGACCTGATAGCCGCGGGAAGTCCTTTCCTTCCATAAGGGGAGGCGGCCCGCGGCGGATCGCAAAATAAATGAGCTTCCCGTAAGGGGGCTTATTTATTTTGGTAGCAAACATGCGGTGGGCTTGGACAAGCGGTGATCAAACGCGCCTGCCTGGCCATAAGAAAATAGACCGCTTGCCGCGGTCTTTCTTCTTGGAATGCGCGCCGATGGGCGCTTGTCTTCATTAAAGACCTTTTGTTTTATCGTCGTTATAAGACGCAGTCAAAATCCCGCACACAAACATAGCCATAACCAGGGTAATAATCCAGAACGTCAAAGAGAAAGACAAACCCGAACACCTCCACGTTGAACTTCTGCTCTTATTATACCCGCCTATACTTTAAAAATAAATGCTAAAATGTGATGTATTTCATAGACGAAGTTGATTGTGGTTTGCTTGTGCTATTTGAAGAACAGGAAGTGGGTTGGCACGGGGCGCAGGGCACCGTCCGACGGGCTGTTCACCACCCGGCCGTTGACGACGAGCGACGAAGAACCGCCGCCATCCAGGTTATAGGCGTCCTGAACGCCCATCTTTTGCAATTTTGCCTGAAGCTCCTCCAGCGTTGCCCCGGAACTTCCGTTTTCGTCCCGGCCGTCGATGACCAAAATGACCAGCTGGTCATCCTTGTAGTTGCCGATCACGGTACGCGGCGCACGTAAAGGCGAGGACCGCCATTTTTCCGGGATCGCCGTTTTCCTGCCGTCCTGAAGCAGGATGGGGACAAAGGAAGCGCCGAACTTCGGCTCCAGCCTGTCCAAATCTTCCTTGCGCTCAAACTTGCCGCCGATGAGCTTGCCGGAATTGCTCAAACCGACGAAAAACAAATCCTTGTAGGTGGCTTCGAACCCGTTTACATATTTGCCGCCCACGATCGTCGTGCTTAACGGGTAACGTTTGCCCCGGGAATCGGCGAACCCGCCGGCGTTGATCCCGGCCACGGCGCCGTAGCGCTGGACGGCTTGTTTGGTCGTTTCCGAACCGCCCAGCATGTCTTTGCCCAGCGTCATTGTCATCGCGTCCGGAGATTTCAGCTTAACCTTCATCGCGTAGCCCCGGTAGGTTCCCGGGTTGACTTTGTATAACTCGATGCGAATCCGGTCGCTTTGGACCGTTTCGTACGGCGTTCCGAGCTTGGCCGTGATTCTTCGGTTATAAATCGTCGCGGGCATTCCGGCGGACGTTTTGGCCGTTTTCACGATGGTGCTCATCGCCGAGGTCGTTTTGCGGTACAGCTCGGCGGTTTTTTGAATGGACGAAATCGTGGTTTTGGCGTTCGCTTGCGCCTGCGTAAGTCCGCGGGAAATCGCCCCGGTCGTCTGGAAAATATCCGCCTCCGGCGTAATATCGCCGGGTGGGCTGTTCCATTCGATACGGGGGCCGCTGATCAGCAGGGCGATCAGAAGGCCAAACAAAGGACCGGTTGCCAGCAGAAAAAAACGGTTGACTCGTTTTACCGGCGTAATCATTTGAGCAGACCCATCTGTTTCTGAAGCTTGGCCAGCTGCTGTTTGACCTCGTTCAGTTGAGTATACAGCTTGTTGCTGTTGTCCGTTTTTTCGCTGGTGTTGTCCTTCGTAAATTCAAGCAATTCATTAAACGTATCGACTTTGCTCTGCAGTTCTTCGACTTCTTTCGATAAAGCCGTCAATTGCGAGGTGTAGTCGGCTTTCATCATTTCCGTTTGGCTTTGCCATTTGGCGTCCAGCTGCGCGACCATCGATTGCTTTAAATGATTGCTGTAAAAATAGGCGGCGGCGGCCCCGGCGCCGATCAACAGTACCCAGACGAGCAAAATCAAAGCTACGGAAGGACTCTGCTTTTTTCGGGGGCGCATCGGTTCGGTGACGGTTGCAGGCTCCGTAGAATAAGACATCACATGATCACCTCAAAAACTATTATTCGCAGTACCCATTCTAACACGGCGACATTTTTATCGCAAAAAGGATAGATTTAGAGAAAATATGCCAATTTGCGCATCTTTTTTTGTTTGCCGGCGCCGGTTGTCTGGAAACTTTGTCCTGGGGTACAATCGCCGTAAATGAAGGAGCGGAAAGGGGGAGTTCACCTGAACCTCTGGCTGGAGATGTTAAGGAGAAGATTGCCGCCTGCTTTTGTACTTGAAGCCGAAGAGCGGCTGGAAAACGGAACGTTGATCGGGTTGGCCGGATCGCACGGGGACGGGGGAAGCGGCAGCCGTGATGAGAAATTAGGACCGCTTTGCGAAGAAGAACCTTGGGAGCATCGGGCGGACGAACAGTCGGCGCATGATAAAGATATATTTAATGAAGAAAACATTCCACAGGATGAAAGCGCGGCTGGCGTGCAGGCAGAGGAAGCGGCGGAGCGTATGCTGGTGGATTGGCTGGCTGCCGCCTACGCCAAATGCGAAGGCGGAGAGGCGCTCCAGCCGCGGCAGTGGCTGCTTGCGGAAAGCGCCGACGGGGCGCTTGAGTTGGCGCTGCGGGCGCTGGTTCCCGGCGGCGGGGCGGTGCTGGTCGAGACGCCCGCCGCGCCGGAGGCGCTCGAGCTGATGCGCCGCCTCGGGCTGCGGGCCGTCCCGGTGGAGTGCGACGGGGACGGCATGCTGCCGGACGATGTGCGGCGGAAGGCGCGGTTGGCCGGGGGCAAGCCTGCCGGGGGCGAGCCTGCCCTGGCGTATGTTACGCCGCACTTCTCGAATCCGTCCGGCCGGGTGTGGAGCCGGCAGCGCAAGCTGGAGCTGCTTGGGCTGAGCGCGGAGCTGGAGCTGCCGATCGTGGAGGACGACACGGCAGGAGCGCTACCGTTTGCGCTGTTATTCAAAATTACTCAGGTTCCTGAAGCTCCGGAAGTCCCGGAAACGGGGGCTGCTGCGGAGAAGGCGGCGGGGCCGGAAGTTGAGACGCCGAGCGCAGCGGTGCCGGGGAACGAAATGCCGAAAGCGATGGTACCGGAAGATGAAATGTTGAAAGCGGCGGTGCCGAGGGATAAAATGCCGAAAGCGGTGGTACCGGGGGATGGGGATGAAATACCGAAAGCGGTGGTGCCTGACGTCCCCGAGTCTCTGTTCCGCTTGCGGCAAACGGCGGGGGTTTCCGGGGCCAAGGTGATCGGCATCGGCTCGTTTGAGCGGACGCTTCTGCCGCAGCTGCCTTTGGCCTGGCTGCGCGGCGAGGCGGAGGCGATGGAAAAGCTGCGGCGGGAAGCGGGGCGCGGGAGCGGCGGCGGAAGCGGTCTGCCGGCGGCGGGCCCGGCCAGCCAATGGAGCGAGGCCGTGCGGGCCGCGGGCGGTCGGGCTGTTGGCGGAAGGGCTGCGGCCGAGCGGGCCGTGGCCGCAAGGGCCGGGCGGCTCCGCGCCTGGCTCGCGTCGCCCGCGGCCGCGCGGCATGCCGCCGCAGCCGCGGCGGCGTACACAGCGCGGCGCACGCTCGCGCTGGAGCTGCTGCAGGCGCCCGCCTGGCGGGGCGCCCGCGCGGCCGATCCCGGCGGCGGGCTGTACCTGTGGGTCAGCCTGCCCGCCGGGATCTCCAGCGAAGCGCTGCTGCGCGCTTCGCTGCTGGAGGGCACAGCGTTCCTGCCGGGGACGCTGTGCTGCGCCGCTGAGCCGGATGACGGCTGCATCCGGCTCACCGTGGCCGCGCTCGAAGAAGCGCGGCTGCGCGAGGGGCTGGCGCGCATCGCCGCCGCCCTCGCCGGCTTTACGGCGCGTTCCGGGGGCTGACGCGCCGCCTGCGCCCACCGCCCACCGGCTGGGCTCAGGCAAAGCCATTGCATGGCCACCGGCCACGGCTGGCTCGCACTGGGCCGCCTGCCCCTCGGTTACCGTGCGTTCAGACAAAGCGGCCAGCCGCTGCCGGTCCCGCGCGTTCACTTAGATCGGGCCCTCGCCGGGCCACGCCCCTCGCCCAAAGCCGGCGTCCGGCCTACTCCGCCCCCTCGCTCCGCTCTAAGGCCGCCGCGGCGCGCCGCCACGTGTCCACGACGTGGGCGTACTGCCGCAGCCCTTCCGTCCCCGCGGGCGTCAGACAATAGCGGCCGCGGGCGACGCGGCGGAACCAGCCGTAGTAGTCGCGCTGCAGAATCGCCGCGGCGCTGCCGACGCCGCTGCGGTCGCGGGCGTCCTTGGGAGCCATCTCCCCGCCCCCTTCCTGCAGGGCGAGCGCGACGCGCAGCGCCTTTTCGCGGTATGCCGTTACCAGCTTGGCGCCGTGGCTGCCGCCGACATTGTAATCGCCGCTGCGCTCATGAAACTCGTGCATCAGCCGCTCCGCCCGCCTTTTGACGACCTTGGGCCCCGGGGTGTACACGGTGTCTCCGGGCGCGCATAAAATTTCCACAAACGCCGGTTTCGTTTTATATCGTGTGACCGCGATCAGGCCCAACCCAAGCCTGCGGCACAATATGGTGATTTCGCTCCAGCGCTGGTTGTGGGCCCCTTTTTTCGCGCGGTTTTTCTCCACGGCCAAATAAACCTCGCCGCTCAGCTTCTGCCGTTCGAGTCCCTGCAGCAGCAGCGGCAGGTTAAATGTCTTTTTCATTTCGACGATCAGCGGCTCATCGCTGCCCGGCCGATAGCCGACCAGGTCGCAATGGCGGACTTCGCTGCGCACGATGTATCCGCGCTCCTCAAAAAAAGCCTTCAACGGGGCGTATAATTCCGTCTCATGCTGTACGGCCATGACGATCTCCTTTACAAGGTTGTTCAAAAAGTTATCTTTCCATGACGAAGCAAGTTCATGAAGCGGATCGGCGTCGAATCTTGAATTCAGCCGGGCCTTCCGGTGCTCACGTACCCAAAACGTACGCTCCGCTCCTCAGGCCCTAGCTTCATCCAACCTTCTTGGTCCTGCAAACCTAACTTTTTGAACTCACATTTTATGTATCCATGATCAGTACAAATTATAGCACAAACCTCAATCCCCACTTTTTCGATGTGAATATTTTTAGCCCGAAAACGGTCAACATCTCGGGAAAAGCCGCATAGGAATGTAATACACTTTTTAACGTGGAAGCTCCATTTAAACTCAGCTTCAGATACAAAGGCCAAGGCCGGGGACGCGGGAGAACCCCTAAGCGGGAGTACAGGAGGTACCTAACATGGACATTTTTGAACGTATAGCGGCTTACCGGGCGGAAAGCGACTCTTTGTCGTGGAGCGGCACATTTAAACAATATATCGAACTTTTGGCCAAGGACTCTTCACCGGCGATGACCGCCCATGCCCGAGTTTATGAGATGATCAAGTCTTATGGGATAGAGGAAGTTGACGGCCGGAAAAGGTATAAATTTTTCGAGCAGGAAATCTTTGGGCTGGACCGGGCGATTGAAAAGCTGGTTGAGGAATATTTTCACTCCGCCGCCCGCCGGCTGGACGTCCGGAAGCGGATTCTGCTTCTGATGGGCCCGGTCAGCGGCGGCAAATCGACGCTGGTGACGCTGCTGAAACGGGGGCTGGAGAAATTTTCGCGGACGGATAAAGGGGCCGTATACGCCATTGCCGGTTGCCCGATGCACGAGGACCCGCTCCATCTTGTTCCGCATGAGCTGAGGCCCGAGGTAGAGAAGGCACTGGGCGTCCGGATCGAAGGCAACTTATGCCCGGTCTGCCAGTTGAAGCTCAAAACGGAGTACGGCGGCGACATTGAAAACGTCAGGGTAGAGCGGGTGCTGCTCTCCGAGGACGAGCGGATCGGCATCGGCACGTTCAGCCCTTCCGACCCAAAGTCGCAGGACATCGCCGATTTGACGGGAAGCATCGACTTCTCGACGATTACCGAATACGGATCGGAGTCCGATCCCCGGGCATACCGGTTTGACGGCGAGCTGAACAAAGCCAACCGCGGGCTGATGGAATTTCAGGAAATGCTGAAGTGCGACGAAAAGTTTCTGTGGAACCTGCTGTCATTGACCCAGGAGGGCAACTTTAAGGCCGGCCGGTTTGCGCTGATCAGCGCGGATGAGCTGATTATCGCCCATACGAACGAAGCGGAATACAAATCGTTTATCGCCAATAAGAAAAACGAGGCGCTGCAGTCGCGGATGATCGTGATGCCGATTCCGTACAATCTCAAGGTGTCCCAGGAGGAGAAAATTTACGCGAAGCTGATCGGCCAAAGCGATATGAGCCACATTCACATTGCCCCGCACGCGCTAAGGTCGGCGGCGATTTTTTCCATCTTGACCCGGCTCAAGGAGACGAAAAAGCAGGGCGTCGATCTGGTGAAAAAAATGCGCCTGTACGATGGCGAGGAAGTGGAGGGCTACAAGGACGCCGATTTGAAGGAGCTGCAAAACGAATATCTGGAGGAAGGGATGTCCGGCGTCGATCCGCGCTACGTGATCAACCGGATTTCCAGCGCGCTGATCAAGCAGGACCTGCACTGCATGGGGGCGCTCGATATTTTGCGGGCGATCAAGGACGGCCTCGACCAGCATGCTTCCATCACGAAGGAGGAGCGCGAGCGCTATTTGAACTTTATCGGCATCGCCCGGAAGGAATACGACGAACTGGCCAAAAAGGAAGTGCAAAAAGCGTTTGTGTATTCGTTCGAAGAATCGGCACGCACGCTGTTTGAAAACTATCTCGACAACATCGAGGCGTTCTGCAACTGGACGAAAATCCGCGATCCGCTGACGGACGAGGAACTGGACCCCGATGAGCGCCTGATGCGTTCGATCGAAGAGCAGATCGGCATCTCGGAAAACGCCAAAAAAGCGTTCCGGGAAGAGATCCTGATCCGCATTTCCGCCTACTCGCGCAAAGGGAAAAAATTCGAATACAATCATCACGACCGGCTGCGCGAGGCGATCGAAAAGAAGCTGTTCGCCGATCTCAAGGATATCGTGAAAATTACGACGTCGACCAAAACGCCGGACGAAAATCAGTTGAAACGGATCAACGAGGTCAGCAAACGGCTGATCGACGAGCACGGGTACTGCCCGGTGTGCGCCAACGAGCTGCTGCGCTATGTGGGAAGCTTGTTGAACCGTTAAATGAACATGCTTTGCCGGTAACATCCATGGTAAGATGAACTCCCTGCTTTGATATTTCTGAAGAATATCGAGGCAGGGATTTTTTTACTTAGTTCTGAAGCCCTGAAACTTCATAGAGTACTAATTTTCAATTATAACTCCCGAGGTTAGGCGGCTTAGCGCAAAATAACTGATGGATAGAGATTTCGGACAAGGTCGTCTGAGCTCTGTCCATTTTTTAGTTGTAATTATTTTATACGGATCGGCGAATCGTCTTCACACAAATCTTTCTAGCATAAAAAACGACAAAATTAGTAACATCATGTATCCAAACCAGGTATCGACATGTTTTGCTATATGCAAAAGCCAAAAATGGAATGATAATACTATTTAGATTTTGTGAAATTAGGAGGATGGGAGGGCGGGAGTGAATCATAAGTGAATCTAAAGAAGCAGGTTTTTGGATATTACATTGGAGGCATGCATATAGGAGATGGAACAAGATTACAACTTAATAAAGTCTTGATTAGAAAGGGGAGCAGTATGACTAGCAAAAGAATAAACAGACAAGTTTGCCTTATGCTCATCGCAGTATTTTGGATATTATCAGTTTCATTATATATTACAAGCAATAAAGCAGAGGCAGCAGGTGAGTGGAAACCGATTTATAGCAAAACTCAAAGACTAATGTACTACGAAGATAATGTGTACTTGCATTATCCAACAAATATCCCCAGAAGTGAACTGGAGAATTACAGAATAGATCTCTCTTGGACTTATACCACATATCTTATATATCACTACAATAAAACAGATATTGGTACTATTGATGTTAGAGCAGTAAAGTCTGGTGACACTAATATTATGAGGAGAAAAAATATTGTATATGGGGATAATAGGGGCGGTTCTGCTTCCTATTTGTTCTCCAATAACAATGACTTTTCTGTCACAGAAAACATTCTAACTCACTTTAGCACCTATGAACCTAATCTTATAGATACCATCACAATGGTTATCTACTATAGAGATGCAAGCCCTCCTACTAATCCTACAATATCTGTTAACCCACCGGGATATACCCAAGGCAACGTCTCTGTTTCGATCGGTGGGAGTACGGACAACACTGGAGTTGCCAGTTATGAGTACAGCCTTCAAGGAGCTCATAATTCGGGATGGACGGTATATAACAACCCGATAACGATTACCAACCCCGGACAGACCACGATTAGTGCCAGGGCGGTAGATGCAGCGGGCAATGTCAGCGGGGTGAGCACTTCCAGTGCGTACATAGACCAAACGGGCCCAACTGAACCAGCCGTATACATTAGCCGATCGGATTGGAGTAATACGGACGTCATGGTAGGCATCAGCAGCCACGGGGCGGACAGCCAGTCCGGCGTATCGAGAAGTGAAATCGCCGTGACAGGAGCAACTAATATAGGATGGCAAACCTATACGGGGACGTTCAACATATCCGCTAATGGTCAGAGTGTCGTCCATGGCCGAACGATAGACAATGCTGGTAATGTGGGTCCAGAAAGTACAGGTGTGGTCTACATTGATAAACTTGCGCCCAACCTGCCAACAATTAGCATGGATGGGAACTGGACCAGCAGCGGTAAAACTTTTACGCTCCAACACGGAACAGATAATGGAGGAAGCGGAGTAAACCGAAGTCAATACAAGCTCGGAGATAGTGGGGCATGGACCGATTACACCGATCCGGTAACCGTAAACCAAGAGAACCTCGTCGTTTACGCCAGAACGATGGATAATGCCGGTAATGCGGGCGAGGTTGCTCAATCCAACGGAAATATTGACAGCACACCCCCGACGCAGCCTTCCATTACATTGAGTGAGACCGGATATACGTCCAAAAATGTTTCGGTCACCGTAACCAGCGGGCAGGATGCCCTGAGTGGCGTGCTGAAATCACAGTATCGGATTGATAGCTCAGGAGCATGGACCGATTATACGGCGCCCTTTTCAGTGACCAATGAAGGGGTAACGACCATCTATGCCCGTACCATGGACAAAGCAGGGAATGTGAGCGAAGAAGCAACCGCAGTGGCTAAAATTATTCGGACCAAGCCGGTAAAGCCAGCTATCACCTTAAGTCCTGTGGACTGGACGAGCCAAAATGTTACCGCGACAATCAACAATCCAAACAACTCAACTGGAAGCATCTCCTACAAGGCTCAGTATAAAGTCGGGGATACCGGCGCATGGGCTGATTACCAGTCTCCCATCACCGTTGGAGATGAAGGCATAAAGGTGTATGCGAGGGTTGTTGATGCAGCAGGTAACTTCAGTGAAGAAGTCTTGGCTGAACCAAGAATAGATACGACAGCTCCGACGGAACCTGTGATTGAAAGCATGTTGAATCCGAGCGGATCAGGGGCCATTATCACGGTAACGCCGGGAACGGATACACTTAGCGGAGTGAGCCGGACGGAGTACAAAATCGGGGATCAGGGCACCTGGACAGCGTATGCGGCTCCATTTACCGTTAACCGTCAGGATGCGGTCATCGTCTATGCAAGAACGATAGATCGGGTCGGGAATGTATCCATTGAAGCAGTAGCGGTAATTGATGCGAATTTATACCAGAAAACACTGGCCGAAGCCATCCAAGCAGTTGAAAAAGCTGAGGCATCGAAGCTTCGGTCGGATATCAATGCGGCCCGCACCCTCATTAGTGATTTAAAGGATACCGATCAAAAACTTCTGCTGAACCGATTGAATGCTATCCAAGTGATGCCGGATGTGCCAGATGATCAAAACAGCCCGTCTACTCCTGCCAACCTAGTCGGCACAAATGTAACGCCAACCAGCATCAAACTGTCCTGGAGGGCTTCTACCGATGATGAAGGCGGGGTCAGCTACGAAATCTATATTGACGGTCAGCTCATAGGTGAGACAAGAGAACTCGCTTATGAAATCACAAACTTGGATCCGCAAACCAGCTATGCGTTTACCGTGAAGGCCAAGGATGCCGCCGGAAATTATTCCGGTCCGAGCAATACGGTCACTAAAGGCGTGTCTAAAAACTATAACTACAAGTATGATGCCGCTGGAAGACTGGACTATATCGAGTCGAACGGCAAAGTGATATTCGATTACCAATATGACAAGAATGGGAATCTCATACAAATTATTACACTGATCAATCCTTAAGATTGGAGAAAAGGTCGATGAAGAGAAAACTGGGTACGCGTAATATTGCTATATTCCTGCTGCTACTCTTTTTTTTCAATACAATGAGTGCCTATATTCCTAACATCGCGAGCGCTTCCGAGAAAACGGGTACATACGAACAAATCGCTTCCCGCTTTGGAATGTCTGCTTCATTTATCCAGAACGAGCTGCAAAAAGGATACTCTATAAATCAGGTTTATACTGCACTTTTTCATGCAGAACAGGCGAGTAAAACTTATGAAGAAGCCTTGGCGGAATTGTTTCCTAAGGAATTAAATAAATCAGAAACCGTTACGAGTAATGTTTATAATCGGTTAAATACATCGCCTTTAGACGGTATCGTAGTTTTTGATGTCACGGATGACGTCGATGCGAATAAAACAGAGGACCGTAGTTCTGTTACTGAAGATGTGTACTCGATTGGTAAGGCTAAAGCGAATTCCTTAAATAGAGTGGCCGATATACCTGTACTCCCCCCAATAACAGAAGAAGCTCCGGTTTACGATAAAACTTCGTTTAACGACGCTCCTTACTCCGTGGGAAATGAAAAAGAAAGCATTTCCACTCTTTCGGGTAACTTGCATGTCCAAAATTCAGATATGTCGTTACCGGGGAGAAATGGTCTTGGATTTTCACTTACCCGGCAATATAATTCCAACGATGCCCAATTTTATGGGATGGGATCTACATTAATTGATGTAAGCGAAGCAAAGCAAAATTACTACGTCGAATTTAATGTCATTGAGAAGCCTACCATAAGACAATATAAGGTGAGCTATAACGAGAAAAAATGGATCCAGGAAGATACCAATGGAGACGGGATTGTTGACCGAAATACCTATGATCTCCCTGCCACCACCAAAGTTGTAGGAACCTATTCAACATTGGAAGAGGCAAATCAGGCCGCAAGTCAAAAGATAACGTACACGGTTCCTGCAGAATCTAAGATAGTAACTGATTACATCACAGCCAGCAAACTGGAGTTGTTTCCACAATCTATTCGTTATAATCAAGATGGCTTTGTTGGAAGTCTTGAGCCTAGAGGACAGGCAATAGTAATTTCAGGATCGTATACCCCACCAGATTTTAAGATGGTTTCCACGAGGTGCACCTATCGCCGAGATGGAATGTATAATGGCACTGGATTCTGGTCTCCGTTCTATGTAACAGATAATTGTAGTGAGCCATATATGACTTACAATGACGGTCTATATAGCGGAACAATTACCAAATTCGGTCAAACGGCTTTTTCCACTTGCCCTTCCCCAGATTATAGCAGACGGAACACCTATTGTACTGCAGCAGCTTCTGTCGACTATAGTGGCATGGTCTATTCAAAGGGGACTCCGGACACTAGAGTTTGGGGACTGAACTATAGGGGAATGGTTACAAAACCATCTTACACCAGTGACACCGGCTACGATGCTTGGGTCGACAATGGGCAGGGAGGAAGGATAAGGTACGCATATACCGCTGACGGCCTGCCATGGATCGATAAGCTTGAGTCTGAAGGAAATGGAAGTAAGGTTCTGAAACAAACACAGCTTTACTCTACACTGGAAGAAGCCGAAGTGTGGAAAGAGTTTATCGGCAGCAATCCCGGTTTAGAGATTACCGGCTCGGAAGAAGGCGCCGAACCTAACTATCGGTATTATATTGCAGAAGGCGCTCATCCCGCTATTGGTGCAGTAACCGTTGAATATCAACCCAAATTTATTTATCAGAATACGACTAATACGCCGCTAAACGAGCAGCTTTTTCCATTAGGCAAAGGGTGGGCCTGGAATCTCCCTTATGTAGAAACCAAAGATGATAAACAATATATTCATCTTCCTGAGGGTGGAAGTTATGAAATTGAGGGAGACCAACTCAAAAATTATGATTGGAAGGGACTTACCTTTGTAGCGGACGAAAGCGTAAACGTAAATGGTGAAGCGTCAGCTTACGTACTAAAGTCAACGAATGCCCAGCCCAAATACTATTTTTCGAAAGACGGCAGATTACTGCAGATTTCAGACGCTTATAACAACTTTATTCACTTTTACTATGAGCAAAATGCTACTTATAATCGTAAATTGTTGAGCAAAATTAAGGATGCCATAGGGAACACAATAGAAATTTCGTATTCTGCGACTGAAGTAATACTTAAGAAAGAAGATGAGACGGTAGTTTATAAAAAGCATACGGAGCAAGGAGTTGAACTTCTCGATTCGATAACAGATGCCGCCGGAAGGAAAACGACGTATTCATATACTTTGGCTCCCGCTAAATTTAATCTAAACGCCTCAGAACCAGGAAGACAATTGTCGAATCCATACGCGCTTCTGACCAAAGTGTACCATCCTACCGGGGCTGCCACCGTCTACACCTACGATGATCAGCCGGTACGGCGCTATATTGGTGCGAATTCTGTTAACGAAGCTTACCGAGCCGTCTCGCGAGTGGATCAAATTATTTACAGTAATGACCTTGTTGAGGAGTTTAATCGCGAAACGATACACTATACCTCTGACATGGCAGCGACCTATAATGACAATACAAGCTTTTCAACCCTTATTAATAACGGGTTAACTAATTCGACTTATAAATACAATAAAAAATATGTCGATAATAAAGTCGGTTCCAAATATTACCTGGAACAGGCCGTTGTTCAAGCAGTGGATAACGAGAAGGTAACCAGCTATCAGTATAATAAACAGGTAGAGGGCAAGTCGTATTCGGCGCCGGTTCCAACGGTTACTACATCGAGTAATAATCAAAATTCAGATGTATATACTTCAAGTGCAGTGTATGACGATTACGGGAATGTTACGGAATCAACGGATGATCGGGGCTCAAAATCGTACTATACGTTCGATGACAATCACCTCGTTAAAACAGCGATAGAACCTCTAGACTCCAACACCAATGGCTATGTTGAATTTGTACGAAATGGGCAAGGAGATATTGTTCAAACTACTGTTCGCGAGAACAATGCAAGCGGTAAATTACTGCAGAAGGTGGAGTATGCGGATAGAGACTCGTACGGGAATGTCACCAAGCAAATCATTACTAATGATGATAAGACGGTTACTACTCTGAGCGAGTTCAGCAGTCAGTATGGTAATGCATTCCCTACTTTGCAAAGTGTACAAGTGACGAATGCGGATGGAGATATTTCAACAGTCAGCAAAAAAATCAGTTATAACAAAGAAACGGGACTAGTCAGTGCTTCGACGGATGGAAATGGCCATAAAACCACTTATGAGTATGATGCACTTGGGCGTGTGATTAAGGTAACCTATCCCGATGGAAACAACATAGGCGCATCTTACGACGATCAGGAAAATACGGTAACCGTAACGAATGAACTGGGAGTAAAGTCTAGAACGCGTTGGAATGCTCTAGGATGGAACATTGAGACTGGCTTGTATAATGGCACAGAGTATCAAGTTAAAACAAAACCGGCTTACGATCACAATGGTCGACTGGTATCGAGTGAAGATGCATTAGGAAATCTCACCAGATATACCTACGATGGTTTGGATCGTCTTACATCAACAACTTACCCGGATGGTTCTACGGCTACATCGACTTACAACGATGCTCTTCGCCAAATAATACAAGCTGATGGAGAAGGCAATAAACAAATTAACACTTACGACAAGTGGAACAGAATTGAGACAACAGAAGAACAGCCTGCTAATCAAGATCAAAGTACGGTTGTGGCGAAGTTCGAATACGATCGGGTCAACGACCAGGTTCTAAAAGATTATGATGCTCTGAATAACACCACTTCTTACAAGTATAATTCATCAGGCAAAGTTATTTCGGTTACAGATCCTAACGGAGACATCACCAAGTATGACTATGATATGCTTGGAAATCTAATTCAAACCACCTATCCTGATGGCAACGTTAAGTCGAAGAGTTATGATGAGCTTGGACGTGTTATTCAGACCAAAGACGAAGTCGGCCAGTCCGAAAAACAGTATTTTGATCCTAATGGAAATGTAATTCGTGTGGTAGATCGAAACGGGAACTCGACGGTTTTTGAATATGACAGCCGCAATCGTTTGAAAACACGGAAAAGCAACAGTGAAACGGTAAGTTATACCTATGATGCAGCCGGTAAACGTCTGTCGATGACGGATGGAACCGGAACAACTGCTTACGAGTATGATAAGTACACGGAACTGTTGAAGACGATGACTTACCCGGATGGATTAACCCTTAGCAATCAATATGATGCAGGAAATAATCGAATACACATGGCAGGTCCATTCGGAGCCGAAACATTCTATACTTACGACAACCTGAACCAAGTGAAAACGGTAGGAAGTGTAGAAAAGCAACCGGACACAACGTATCAGTATTATAAAAATGGACTGGTTCAAGGCGCAGTTTCCAGCAATGGATACGAAACTCAAAATCGGTATACAGGTGCGAAATTGACGGAGTTAAATCATGTGCTGGAAGAAAATGTTACCAATCATTTCGAGTATGGTTATGATGATAATAAAAATATCAGAGAGCGCCTGCAAAACGGAATTAATGATTCATTTACGTATGATGAGCTAAATCGAATAAGCACCTCGACAGAAAATAACGAGACGTATTCTTACGATTCTCGGGGCAACCGTCTTACCTTGACGACGGATCAAGAGTTGCAGATAAAGCCCAGAGAATACAGCTATGATGATCAAAATCGTTTAACTAAGGTGAGTGTGAATGGTCAAACCGTTGAATACCGATATAATGGAGACGGTCTGCTGGTTGAAAGAATTCAAGACGGAGTACAGACCCGCTATTATTATGACAGCAACAGTGAACAAATAATAGCCGAAGCAACCGTAGAAAACGGAAAGCCCAATTTGGTCGCAAATTACACAAGAGGACTGAAGCTGGAAGTCATAGAATATGCAGATCAAACCAAAGCCTATCCGTTATATAATGGACATGGGGATTTAGTAGAGCTGAGAGATTCGGCAGGAATGTTGTTGAACCAGTATCAATATGATATATGGGGAAATATCATTTCAGAACAGGCGAAAGTCCATAATCCATTCCGTTATTCCGGTGAGCTGTGGGATGATGAGGTTGAGTTACAGTATCTGAGAGCCCGCTGGTATGATCCGTCGGTAGGTCGATTTATAAATGAGGATACGTATGAAGGGGAGCTAGCGAATCCGCTGAGTCAGAATCTTTATACGTATGTGTATAATAATCCCTTGATTTATACTGATCCTACAGGAAATTATTGTGTTTCGGATGATGGGGAAAATTCCCATAGTGGAGGTTGCTCTAGTAGTAAGTCTACTTATATACCTGATTCTATTTATAAAGCAAACAAAAATAAATCATTAAGTAAGTTGCTGGAAATTTATAATAAAGAAAAACAACAAGCAGTTAAAGAATCAGAAAAGTTATTAGATCATGTAATTATTGTTGATCGTCAAGAGGTGGCTCTTCCAACTGTAAATGGGAGAGGCATGTTGAATGTATTGGTTCAAGCAATTGGTATTTCTGCTGCTCTTGGTCTAGATTCTGCATTAACAGATAGTACTGCACCAAATGAATTCACTTATATCTATAGAAGTGGAAGTAAAAGTAATGCAAATTTAACTCCAAGACCTATAAAAGATACTAAGGGACTTTCGTTCTCCTTAAGCCCTAAAGATAAGAAAGGAGTAGTAACAACAATCGAAGCAGTCAATGCAACAAAAGTATTAAAAGCCGTGGTAGATAATCCAGCAACAGGGCATGTTTCTGTTTATGCAACAGACCCTTATGAGCATTTACTTTGGATGGCATCAAGGGAAAATGCCAATAATAAACCCTACTACTTAACATTAATTTTACAAAATATAACTATTAAATATTAATAAATGATAAAAGTTGTTTGTGGAGGAGGAAAATGTATGAGTTCAAGGGGATATTTACCTAAAGATAAAATGGATTTAGATAGTGTTGCGCATCTAAAGACGTTAAGTTCTAATGAGTTAATTCCACTACTTCCTGATCTTATTGAATGGCTACAGGACATAAATTGGCCTGTTGCTTCGGAACTCAGTAAATTGTTGATGCCAATGGAGGATGAGTTAATACCTCACATTAAAGAGATTGTGAATTCAAATGATAGTCAATGGAAATATTGTATACTGTCAAACTTGGTTAGAAACTTTACGACTATGAATAAGGTTCGTTTAAAAGATGAACTTATGAGACTTTCAATTAATCCAAGCAACGAAGATATAGAAGAGGAAATAGATAATTTGGCCAAAGAGATATTAAACAGTATGGATTGAGTTTAAGTTTATAAAGAGTAGATTCACCTGGTCAATAAAAAAATCACAAAAATACTCAACGATGTAATATGAAATTATTTACTAAAATTTAAAGCAGGCCTCATAAATTGGCCTGCTTTTCAATTAAAACGGCTAATAAATGGCACTAAATTAGGGGGGGTTGTACAATCATATCCGAACGATTTGATATATTTTTGAAGAATATTAACATAGGAAGGCAACTATTAGATTAGAAGCGTGTAGCAGGATAGGGATTGAATATCTATCCTGCTACTAAGGGGTGATGAAGTGAAATATTGGATCACAGGACTTGTAGTTTTTACTGTACTGTTTTTTGCTTATAGCATATTTAATGGAACGCCGTGGGGGAAAGAAAACATGAGGAAAGAATCATCAAGATACTTGCAGGACAAGTATGGTGACGAGATGAAAATTGAATCGGTAGAGTATGATTTTGACAATTCATTTTATTTCAAGTATAGGTACTATACAATAGTTCACTTAAAGAAGAATCCACAAATTCAATTTCAAGTAAACAAGTACAAGGAGAAGTTAACGGACAATTATTATATATCCTACTGGGAATATGAAGTTAAAAATGAGATTAAACAGCAATTTCACCAAATATCAAGTGTGTCGTTTCAATTGAGGTCTGATCCATCACAAGATCGATCAGAAATTAACGGAATATATCCGCCTAATTACCATGAAATAAAGAAAGAAATCAAGGAAAAAGATATGCCTGAATTAAGACTATGGATTAGTGTAAATGATGACAAGCAAGAGCAAATTATGAATGCAATTTTTGAAATCGTTTTGTTTCTTAAGGAGAAGGACTACAGATTATCGTCTATTAGTTTTATGTTAGATAATCAAACAAATAATGAGTCATATTATCTGAGTGGTATGGATTTAAAAGAGGTTACTGATCTTAATTCACTGACAAACAGGCTAAAGTAGTTTTTTATTCACCACATGCGAGTGTGACAACTGCATGTGGTCTTGTTTTTTACGAGTCCTGCCGCCCCGTGCACTATGCACCCGTTCATTTAGTAGGAGGAAGAGAACGAAGCCAAGCAAATACAGCTATTCATGCCAATGAAAAAATGATTCCAATCGAGGAAGCATTGCAAAAGTGCAATAGGAAGCGGCAGCGTACTATAATGGTTTCTAGTGTCCAAGATTTGATGGCCATGTTGACCGCTCACCGTAAACCAGTCAAGGCCACACTTGACTGGTGATTGGATTCCTTTGCTGGGACAGCCACGTGGTGAGCGATGGGGTGCAGGGGACGAGTCTCCTACGTTTCCCTTAGTAAATTATCCTCATAAATGTGTCCGGGGCAGCCCCGTGCTGCTCCGGACTTTTTGTTCATTTATATAGGTGAAACGGATCAATTGTGGGATATTATGCCAACTAAGGAATTGTGAGGCCGGCGGCGGGTTGATAGAATGTATTGAAGTGTCTTTTCCATAAAATATCTAAATGTCCAGGAGTACGGAATGAATAGGACTAACTATGTGCTGTCGAATGATGAGTGGTTTTA
>SNQW01000181.1_pt1 | contig 41516 bp, 37 predicted proteins | sample 2580511 | NCBI WGS metagenome assembly SNQW01 (sample SAMN10953775, study PRJNA522744) | food fermentation metagenome | isolation source: 8-hour incubation of native-enriched microbial consortia from nixtamalized... | place: Mexico | collected 2017-09-24 | reverse complement strand
TTTTCGGTTTTCATAACGTCATCCAGCCCTTCCAGTACACGGGTTGTAATCTGGGTCAGCGTCTGACGCTCCTTCATTACATTCAAATCAGCATCTGGCGTAACAGAGAAGATGTCAAGCACCTGATCCAGCATTTGCCGATGCTGCGCCGTTACGCAAACAAATGGTTCAAGTTCTTCATATTGCCCCAGTTCATGCACAAGCGGTGCCATTTTAATTGCTTCTGGGCGTGTCCCAAACACTGTCATAATCTTTTTCCTGGTCAAAACTTCACCCCATCTCTGAATTACTTCGTTCCGTACAAGCGGTCACCAGCATCACCGAGCCCTGGTACAATGTACCCGTGCTCGTCGAGCTTTTCGTCCACCGCAGCTACATAAATATCGATATCCGGGTGAACTTGATGGAATTTCTCGATGCCTTCCGGCGCCGCAATTAGACACATTAATTTCATATTCTTCGCACCACGGTTTTTTAAAGCTGTTACAGCGGCAACTGCAGAGCCTCCTGTGGCGAGCATCGGATCAATTACAATCAGCTCACGCTCATTAATATCGCTCGGCAGCTTCACATAATATTCTATCGGCTCCAGTGTCTCCGGATCACGATACAGACCAACATGACCAACCTTTGCGGCCGGAATCAGCTTCACCATACCATCTACCATACCAAGACCAGCGCGAAGAATCGGCACGAGTCCAACTTTTTTGCCGGCTATCACGCTTGTCTTACAGGTCATAACTGGTGTTTCAATTTCAATTTCTTTAAGCGGCATCTCACGTGTAATTTCATATGCCATCAGCATCGAAACTTCATCCACTAACTCGCGAAATTCCTTCGTGCCCGTACTTTTATCTCGAATATACGATAATTTGTGCTGGATTAATGGATGGTCGAATACATATACTTTTCCCATCAGGTGAGCCCCCTGTCTGCTTGTAAAAATATGTCGTCACTATTCATAGCTTTTTTACACTGCGATATATTATAGCAGACTGAAGTGCGAGATGCACTATCGTCAAAAAAATGAAATAAACTTACGGGCATTGTCGCTCGTCTTTTTTCTACAGTGAAGCCAAACAACCGCTTTTTGTCACTTGAGCAGAAAAAAGCCCCAAATGAACGATATGTTCATTCGGGGCTTTTATATCATGCATGATGATTAAATTTGAAGTTCTGGATACATCGGAAACTTCTCGCAAATAGCAGCAACGCGTTGACGTGCTTCTTCTTGCTTTGCTTCGTCCTGCGGATTTTTCAAGCAAAGCGCCATAATAGCGGCAACCTCTTTCATTGCTTCTTGATCAAAGCCGCGACTTGTAATCGCCGGCGTACCGATACGAATACCGCTCGTCACGAACGGGCTTGCCGGATCGTACGGAATGGTGTTCTTATTGCATGTAATGCCCACTTCATCAAGCAAATGCTCCGCATCTTTACCTGTCAGATCCATGTTGCGTACATCGATAAGAATAAGGTGATTATCGGTGCCACCTGAGATAAGCGTAAACCCTTCTTCTTTCAAAGATTCAGCCAGTTGTTTCGCGTTCGCAATGACACGCGCGCTGTATTCTTTAAATTCCGGTTTGAGCGCCTCACCGAATGCTACCGCTTTTGCCGCAATAATGTGCATGAGCGGGCCACCCTGAATACCAGGGAAGATAGATTTATCGATCGCTTTCGCATACTCTTCACGACACAGAATCATGCCACCACGAGGTCCGCGCAGCGTTTTATGTGTTGTCGTCGTAACAAAATCAGCATGCGGAACTGGATTCGGATGGTGGCCTGTTGCTACAAGACCCGCAATATGCGCCATGTCTACCATCAGGTAAGCTCCAACACTGTCGGCGATTTCGCGTAGCTTGGCGAAATCGATCTGACGCGGATACGCGCTTGCTCCAGCCACAATCATTTTCGGTTTATGCTCTTCTGCTTTCTGACGGATATCTTCATAGTCAAGCACTTGCGTTTCTTTATCTACACCGTACTCCACGAAATTGTACAGATTACCGGAGAAGTTAACCGGACTACCGTGAGTTAAATGTCCACCGTGAGAAAGATTCATGCCCAGCACAGTATCTCCTGGCTTCAAGAATGCGAAATATACAGCCATATTTGCCTGTGCTCCAGAGTGCGGCTGTACGTTGGCATGTTCAGCGCCAAACAGTTGTTTCGCACGGTCACGTGCCAGGTTTTCTACGATATCTACATATTCACATCCGCCATAATAGCGTTTGCCAGGATACCCTTCAGCATATTTGTTGGTTAACACCGTACCCATCGCTTCCATAACAGCTTCGCTAACAAAGTTCTCAGAAGCGATTAACTCGATTTTTGTGCGCTGACGGCCCAACTCTAATTTGATGGCTTCTGCTACTTCTTGATCATGTTTTTTTACGTGTTCAAGCATTTCCTCTTCTCCTTCTCGCGATTAATTAACAGAGAGCAAACATAAGAAAAACTCGCGGGCGCCTTCACTCGTCCTTTTTCCACAAAGAAGCCAAATGACTGCTCTGCTGTGCAAGCAACGTTTGGCACACGCCTTGCGTGTTTTTCAAGTGCTACGTATTAGTGACAACTTTCTTCCAGCAGAGTACGTTCATATACCGCGCGGAAACCGCCGACTAGCTTCGGGCGTGTTACCGCCATCGTTACGTGCGCTTCCCCCAACTGTTTGACCCGCGGTCTAACCGGAACAGCGACGGGCTTCAAATGCATACCGATAAACGTATCGCCAATATCAATGCCAGCATCAGCACGGATAGCTTCTACTACGACCGCATCATGCATTTTTCGGAACGCATTCGATGCCATGGCACCGCCCGCACGCGGAACAGGCACCACAGTTACTTCTGGCCAATCAAAACGCTCCGCCACTTCCCTTTCTATTACAAGCGCCCGGTTTAAATGTTCACAACACTGGAACGCTACAGAAAAGCCATGCTTCTGCCGTACTCCTTCAATCGTTTCGTACAGGGCAATCGCCACTTCTTCACTTCCTGCCGATCCAATTTGCTGCCCAATAATCTCACTAGTGCTCGTACCAAAAACGAGAACATGATTCTCGCCGAGCGGCTTTGCTTCCAGCAAGTCCTCTATAATAGAGGTAAGATCGTGCTGTAACTGTTCAATCTTCACGGGTTTTCACACCGCCTTTGATGAGGATTTACCTTATCCGACTCTTAACGAGCAGTAAAATCCCCCCCTCAAGACACTGAGGAAACAAAGAACATAGGCGGGGGATAACTGCCCGTAAAGGTCCGATTCGTTCAACTAACCATCCGTGGGGATGTGTGAAACCCTACGGATGAAAGTTTCACTTTATTGATTATCCTCAATTTCTTTAATTTTTTCTACACGTCGTAGATGACGTCCTGCAGAAAACTCCGTCCCCAGCCAAATCTTTGCGATTTCAAGAGCTAGGCCCGGTCCAACAACACGTTCGCCCATAGCCAACACATTGGAATCATTATGCTCACGTGTAGCCTTAGCTGTAAAGCAATCGTGCACCAGCGCACAACGAATGCCTTTAACTTTATTGGCAGCAATCGACATACCAACGCCTGTGCCGCAGATCAAAATTCCACGATCAAATGCGCCTGTCGCTACCTTCTCAGCTACGGGTAACGCATAGTCAGGATAGTCGACCGAATCTTCACAATTACAGCCGAAATCCTCATATTCGATACCTTCGGATTCCAGGTACTTTCTAATTTCTTCCTTTAATGTATAGCCGCCATGATCGGCAGCAATCGCCACTTTCACGTCCATATTCCTCCGTTTCTATTTATCCATTTGCCTTATCTGTATTATAACCGATTGGCAGCAAATGCATAGAGGATTTAAGACAACGAAACTGAAAAACTGTACATTTTTGATTATATAACATAGAACGTTCGGAAATAAACCCTTTTTTGTTTAAAAATAAGATTTAAAAGAATAAAGTTCGACATTTACAGCAGTGTTTCCCGGGAAATCGACTTATATCGACCTTCGCACCACACAGCTTTACACTAAAAAAGCAACGTTTGGCAGCGCCTCGCGATTTTTTCTTTCCTAACCATAAAAAAAGCGAAGACTATTTTACGTCCTCGCCTCTTCCTCATCTTCTATAAACCCAGTAATTACTTGAATTAATCCTGGCAGGTCATCAATTAATGCAGAGTGTCCGGTATCCAGATAGTGAATGCATGCATTCTCTCCAATATCTTTTTGAATATCGAGCGCCATCTGCTCTGGTACGACACGGTCTTTTCTGCCACTTAAAACGAGAACTGGCATCGTAATGCCGGAAGCTTTCCCGTTCCCTTGGCCCATTACCGTAATTTCACGGCTAATATTGAAAAAAGCGAGCGCATAATCGACATCAACAAGATTGCGCTGTGTCAACATATCATCAAGATATCTTTCATAACGTGCCTCATCTGGCTTATTATCATGATAAATCAGCATCTCCCATATCTGGCGAAGTGTATCTTTGTCCTTTGTCTCATACGCCCGTAGAATAGGAAGCACTTGTACAAGATCCTGCGCGATTTCTTCTTTTGTGTGCAGCGGCTGTGTCATAATCGGCTGTCCATGTTCATCTTTTTTAAAAATTGGATACCCTCTTGTACCGACAGATGCCAGTAAAATTAATTTGTTCACCTTCTGTGAATGGTCGGCTGCAAAATCCATTGCTACGCCTCCGCCAGTAGACCATCCCATCAACGTGAAAGAAGATAATCCGACCTTTTCTGTCCACTCGTTCAAATCAACGGCAAAATCGTGTAACGAATCAACTGGCGTATGATAGCTTGATTCACCGAATCCACGCATATCGACCGCATATATTTTATATTCGGAAGGCAAGGCCTCCATCAGTACATCCCAATGTAGCGAAGATGTCATATTACCGTGTACAAGCACGAGCGGGCGTGTTCCACCCATCCGTTCCCGATATGCCATTGTTTCCCCATTTGAAAGTTCCACATAATGTAAAGAGATGTCTGCCATGATGCATTCTCCTCTCTATTACAACTGGAATTTTGAAACGTATTCCTTTAATTGCTCGGATTGAGTCCGCAGCACCTGTCCCGCTGCCGCTACCTCTTCCATGAATGCAGTCTGTTCTTGCGCCGCCTGGGAAATGACTTCCGCGCCACGCGCCGTTTCATGCGCTACCTGGGCAACATCCCGGGCATCGCGCATCATCACCTTCATGCTCTCGCTTTGTCGCTCAATCAACGAAGCGATCCTTTCTACAGCGTCAACCACCTCATGTACCGAACCCGAAATGTTGCGCAGCGCCTGAGTAGTCTGCTCACCGCGTTTCGATTCCGTATCAGCAATAATCACCTGTTCCTGAATTTGTTTAACCGCACTCGTTACCTCACGTTGCATCTGCTCGATCAGCGTCGTAATATTTGACGCTGCCTTCCCGCTTTCATCTGCCAGTTGACGCACTTCATCAGCTACTACAGCAAAACCTTTGCCGTGCTCGCCTGCCCGTGCTGCTTCAATGCTTGCATTTAGCGCCAGCAGGTTGGTCTGTCCAGCTAGTTCGCTTACTACCCGTGTAATGTTACCGACTTGCTCTGCATTTTGTTCCAGACGACGCACCGTAGCAATAGAATGCTCATTTTCCTGCGCTAGTTTATGCATACCTTCCACCAAAGACTGAACAACCTTCCCGCTTTCCGTCAGCGTCGCAATCATCTGCTTGGACAATTGGCGGGAATTCTCCGCATAGTCGGTCGCCTCCCTGCACAATTCGTCTGCTGCTTCTACCGACTCTACCATCGTTCTCGTATGGCGCGCCTGATTTTCCGCACCATGCGCAATCTGCTCCATTGTCACGCTAATCTGCTCAATCTGGGTTGCGGCTTCATCCGAAGCGACTGTTAATTCAGTAACGCTTGCCGCGGCATGCTCTGATGAATAATTAATATCTTGAATCATTGTACGCAGGTTATTAATCATCCGCGCAAATGAACGGGATAATGCGGCAATTTCATCACCGGAATCCATTTCCCGAATCTCTACCCGCAAGTCACCCGCAGATGCCCGGGATGCAGCCTGCTCCAATTCCACAATTGGCTTTACAAGCCAACGTGCGATAATCCATCCGAATATGCCCGACCAGATTACGCCAAGCACCAGCGTCAACAGAGTAAACAACCAATCCGGAATTATGTGAGTTACATAATCACTAATAACAAAAATGAAGAAAGCGCTTGTGCCATACGTTACAGCCGATAGGCCACTGATACCAAGCACGAGCTTTTTCACCAAACCAAATGAGTAAGCAGGTTTGCCCTCCATGATGTTCCCTCCCGCAAATCAAAAGATAAATGCCCTTATCTTTTATATCGGGTGAAAACCTCTATATTTACTGACAAATTTATTTTTATTTACGATGAAAATTTTTCATTCTATTTCAATGTATCAAGTAAGCGTAGTAATGCTTTCTCAATCTCCTGTGCACATTCCTCATACGTATTCAGACTTCCGCCAAACGGATCGGCAACATCATAGTCCTGCGTAACCCGCTCAAGCAACGCAATTTGGTTTCGCTCTTCCACTGTAGCCTGCATAATACGCTCTTTCCAGTCATCCAGCTTTTCGCGGACCAATTCAAGCCTGTTATATAATTCTTGATATTCCTCTTCAAGCTTACGAATCTCCTCACGGTGTTCATCCATGAACTTTTGCTGTTTTTCTTCCAATTGTTCATAGAGCTGATCCAGCTTAGCAAGCCGCTCTCGGGTCTCTTCGGAGGTATCCGTATATTCTTTCAGCGTGTATACTTTCTCATGAAATTCAGGAAATTGCTGTACCAGCGTATTTTTGTGCGATTGGGTCATCGCCATAATAAGGTCTGCCCATTCTAGTAACTCGGCCGTTACCGCTTGCGAAGCATGTTTTTCCATGATGCCTTTGCGTTTAAGAATCGAAGCGGCGTGCGCAGAAGCAGCAGAACCCTCGGAAGCAAACAATCCGGCAGATTTCGCCTCTACCTCTATCCCACGTTCTGCCGCAAACTTTTTAAACATTTTTTCCGCCATCGGACTGCGACATGTGTTACCGGTACAAATAAACAAAATACGCATCCAAGTTCTCCCCTTTCCTGCTATTCTCCTTCATTGTCGTTGGAATAAGACGAAATTGCAAGGGTTGCAGGATAAACCTCTTTGTATTTTACCCTTCTTTTTCCTTTATTAGTCATAAGACCAAATGAAGCAAAGCCATCGCTATCAGGCTAAGCAACATCCCGAATTGTGCACTAAGGCGATGCATCGCAAGTCCGGTAGGGCCGAGTTCTTTCCAGACAAGATATGCCATGGCGCCTATCGCGAACGACATACCAAAAGTAATCGCTTCCGGACTGGACATAAAATACAGTCCGCCCAACCAGGCACCAGCCGGAATCGAAAGACTTATTAAAAAAGCCAGCAATAAAATCGAACGTCGACGCATCTTTCCTAGCAGAAAAGGGGCAGCCAAGCCGATCCCCTCAGGAATATTATGCAGTGACATGGATAACGCAATCATTACACCTGCACTATGATGAGCCTGAAAGCCAGCTCCTATTGCGATGCCTTCCGGTACATGATGAAGTGCAAGAGCAGCGGCCATCAACCAGCCTGCTCCCCTCCAGTCCCGTGACGTACGCTTATATCCTTCTTTACTGTCGCTTTCATGCGCCCCTCTATTGTGATGAAGTAACCTTAGAAGCAACACCCCAACAGAAATACCTAACAAAACGCCATACCACTTTCCCTCCTGCAACGCCGCAGGCAGCAAATCGGCCAAAATGACCAAGGCCATAATTCCCGCAGACATTCCTAAATAAAAAGCCATTAACCTGCGTCCTGGCATTCCCATAACGAGCGTCAATAACGCTCCTATCACCGTGGTTAGACCCGTCCCCATACTAATTAGCAGAAGTTCATTCATTAGCATAAGCGCAGCACCTACAAGAGAAACTTAAGCCCGAAACCGAGTAGAATCAGCGCTCCAAAAACTTCGCTGTACCCTCCGAGCCAGCTTCCGACCCTCCGACCAACCAAAAGCCCTGTCGCCGCTAGCACCGCACCCAGCATACCGAAAATCAATACAGCCAGCAAAACATTTACCTTAAAAAGCCCGAACGAAAAGCCGACTGAAAGCGCGTCAAGGCTTACGCTGAAACTAAACAATAAAAGCCCCCAGAATGATGTTTTCAACAGGGGACTTTTTGCCTCGCCGCCAAAAAAAGCACTCCACAGCATCTGGATCCCCAACATAACGAGAATAAGTCCTCCGATGTAAGCGGCAACGTTACCGACATACGAGGTAAGAAACAATCCGAGGCCAATGCCAATTAGCGGCATAACAATATGAAAGATACCAATAGTTATACTAACTTTTAAAATGGTCAACAGCCGGATACCTCCCATCCCCATGCCGATACCAAGGGAAAAGGCATCCATGCCGAGTGCCACGCCAATCATCAGCAACGTAATAAGCTCGCCCCACTGCAGCGCTTCCCACCCTAAGCCCACATCCATTCCTCCTGTCTATGCGTAAATCACTTTTGATATATAGACAAGATATGCAGAATCGGACAGGATATGCGAACTAGAGGTAGTGCCCACCAGCGGCTTTGGTCAACCGGTTCATAATAGCCGTGCCAACGCCGCCTTCCGGAAACGTCTCTGCGAAAATAACGTCAACGCTCTCCTGATCAAACTGACGTAGCACATCGTAAAGACGACGCGCTACGCTGATTAAATCCCTGCGTTCTCCACAAGTGATGACCGTATACTCCCCATCATACTCTCGAAAAGTCTCTTTCGTTGCGAGAATGCCGACTTTCTTTCCCTCCTCGACTGCCCTGCGTGCAGCATTACGTATACTCTTCGTCATTTCTTCTATCGTGTCGCCGCGAACGAGCCACATCTGTCCCTGCGGCGCATAGTGACGATACTTCATGCCAGGTGACTTTGGTGCTGCTTCCTCACTTAAGATGCCAGGATCAATAGCCACTTCCCCGGTAATCTCTGCGATTTGTTCGGCTGTAATGCCGCCTGGTCGCAAGATCATTGGTACATCTCCGGTAATATCCACAACTGTGGATTCTACTCCGATACCGGTCGGACCACCATCCAGTACACCTGCAATTCTTCCATCCAAATCTTCAAGGACATGCTGCGCAGTCGTCGGGCTGGGACGTCCGGATAAATTAGCGCTCGGTGCTGCAATTGGAAGCCGTGCAGCCTGAATTAACGCTAATGCCAGTGGATGATCAGGCATGCGGATAGCTACCGTGTCAAGCCCAGCGGATGCGCGCATGGCAACGCCTGACTTCTTCGGAAATACAAGCGTCAGCGGTCCCGGCCAGAATGCCTCCATCAGCGCTTCTCCTAGAGGCGGAACCTCGCTTACCAACTCATCCAACTGCATTCGGTCGGCAATATGCAGAATGAGCGGATTATCGCTCGGTCTCCCTTTGGCTGTATAGATTTTCTCCACGGTTTCGTCTTCCATACCATTGCCCCCGAGGCCATATACTGTCTCCGTCGGAAATGCGATTAACTCATTACGTCGTAGCAATTCTGCAGCTTCTTGAATCTGTGGATAATCTTCTAATCCATCCACAATATTATCCACATTCCAATACTTCGTTTGTTGATTCATCGAATAACCCTCAGTTCTACTAAATTATACTTTTTCTAGTTATAGCCACTCGCTCTTCCATTTGCAATCAACCACATATCCACATGTTGTGCATAATCTGTGGATAACTTATTGAATTAACTGTGTATGACGCTTCTTTTTCCAGAAAAATTGATAATATCCAAACTGCAGCAGAAGATTGACGGCAAAGGCGATCGGATAAGCATACCAAATCCCTTCAATGCCGATCCGGTTAGACAGTATATAGGCGACAGGCACTTCCACTCCCCAGATGGAAATGATGGACAGCGCTGTTGGCCAGAATACAGTACCACTTGAACGCATAATCCCCGACATCACGCTTGCATGACCGAAGATAAGATAGCTCCAAAGCGTAATACGAAGCAATTCATGAGCCAACTCCAGCGTTTGTGTCTCCGCGATAAACAGTGAAAGAATCGTTTGGGAAAACAAGTATGCCAGCGTGATAAGCACACCGCCAATGATATAATTAAGCACAATTCCTGCCCGAAGCACCTTTTGTAGCCGTTCGAAAAGACCGGCACCAATCGCTTGCGCACCAAAAATCGATACAGCCATTCCAAGACTCATCGCCGGCATCATAACGTAGCTAGCCACCTGATTTACTGCGCCATAAGCTGCGGTCGCCAACGAACCGTAATGATTAACAAACGAAATAACCGCGATAGTCGCCAATGAGATCAACACCATTTGCACGCTTGTCGGAATCCCGATCTTGATTAGTAGCTTAAAAATCTCACCATCGATTTTCAAATGATGCAGCGCTTTTCTATCAAAACGTAGTGGATGATTCACCCGATGCAAATATATGAGAAAGATGAGAAAAGTAAGCAACGAACCGATGACATTCGACCAGGCTGCCCCGTTAATGCGAAGCTCCGGAAAGCCGAACAGTCCAAGTACGAGAATCGGTGTCAACGCCACCGTTAGCGCTGTACTGATGATAAGGAAATAAAAAGGCGTCTTGGAATCTCCCGTACCGCGAATAAATGTCGTATATGAAATATACAGGAAAAAAATTGGTAGAACATAAAAGAAAATACGCGCATACGCAGCAGAATCATTCAAAATATTAGCCGGTGTACCAATAAGCCGCAACATATCTTCTGCAAATATTCCACCGGTAATCGCCAGTAGACTTCCCAAAATAAATGTCGAGGTCAGCGTCGTACCCATTACAGCCCTAACCCGCTCATAGTTCTGGGCGCCATATGCCTGCCCGATTAATACGGAACTAGCGCTACCAAGTCCGATAACGAATGAAATTAGAAAGAAAAAGACCGGGAAGAATGCAGATACCGCTGCCAGCGCATTCACTCCGATAAAACGTCCCAGCATGATGCTGCTAACCGTACCGCTGATGGATTGCAGTGCATTGCTTAGCATTAATGGGATAAGAAAAACGAAGAGGACACGCCATACCGGTTTACTGTTATCCATGCCGCTATGCCATTTTCGCTCTCCTGTTTCTGGTCCGCCTTCTCCAGCTTCTTCCGCTTTCATCTCTACCGCTTCTTCTATGTTTACTGTCCCCGACATACCTGGCGTTCCTATCCTATCGCCATTTCCTTCTCCGACTTCTCGGTCAATTCTATTATTTTCCATAGTTCCAACTCCCCGCATGAATACTTTCTTTAAACTATACTACCCACTTTATCCCACCTTTACGGACAGTAATATCCCCACCTCAAGACTTGGAAAAACCAAGGAAGTTAGGTGAGAGATAAACTGCCCCTAAAGGTCCGATACGTTCAACTATATACATCTGATTTGATACATCGACAAATTCTTGTGGTGGGCGGGAGCGGTCGGAAAAAGACACGTTTGCCTTTCTTCTGCTGGAGCGCAGGGCGCATCCAACCTCTTCTTTTTCTGAATTGCCTCCTTCCAACCACGCTACCCTGTCAAAATATCAAGTGTAATTTATATAAGAAAAAAAGAAGAAACCCTGCCATTCTGACAGAGCTCCGTGTCTACGTGAATAATTTATGGAACAACTCCACCAAAAAGAACCGAACTTGAATCTCATTATTGTCTTTCGATTTCTGGTTTGTGTTCTCCTGTTCGTCATGCGTTGCTGTATCTCCGCTAGCAATATCTACAAAGCAGAGCGGCGGAAACAATACGCACCACCAATTCTTTCCCTCTGCATTCCCGATGGTAATACGGACTGCTTCGTACTGTCCGGCCGGGAACACCTGTGTCCCGTACATTTTCGTTGGAAAATCAGTCTGCGCAAGCTCCACACGGGAAGCGTACGTGTAGCCTTTTTCTTTAATCGTTTCCTGTACGAGTTGTTGCAGCTCCGGCAAATGGTTGCTGATAACAGCTCGGGCAGTATTGAGAGATTCCGCTTCACCGGCCCATCCCTGCACCGACTCGATTACACGATCCCGTACCTGACGCTTTAGCTGTTGATCCTCCGGGCTATCACTGTTAGCGAGTATACGCAGGCGAATCGATTGCTCAGGTACCAGGCTAGAAGTAAACACTGCCAACGCTTCTTTCTGGCTTTCCCAACTCATTAGTAAAAGAAATAATGTAAAAAATAGCAGATAATATTTTTTCATGTTCCACTTCCCCTTTCCGCTCCCTGTTCACCAGTATGGACAGAGAGGGAAGGGAATAAACCTGCTATTTTTAAAGAATAAGAGATTGCTAGAATTGATTCTTTACACACCTGTTGATGCTTTATACTCGGACGGCGATGACATGACGGCCAATGTCGGCCAAATCCCGCACAATGTACACCTCGGAGAACAAGCCCGTGTCCTCTAGCCATCCGCGAACAATTTCGGCCTGATGGATGCCAACCTCCCAGCCAAGCAAAGCTCTCGCCTTCAATATACAAGGCAGGCCCTGTATCATCTGCCGATAAAAATCCAGACCATCCTCTCCACCATCCAACGCGCGAAGCGGTTCATGATCTTTTACCTGTATATCCAACTGTGTAACATCAAATGACGGAATATACGGAGGATTAGAAACGAGAATGTCAACCGTATGCTCTTGCTGAAGCAATGGGTCCAACAAATTCCCCTGGACGAACGAAAGCTTATGCTCTACACAGTGTCGTTCCGCATTCAGACGGGCTGTGGTCAATGACTCCTCGGCGATATCCGTAGCCATCACCTTCCAGCTTGTACCGCCGATAACTGCCAGCGTCACTGCGATGGCGCCGCTACCTGTCCCGATGTCTACCACCGAAAGCTCGGCGTCTTCCGACCATAGCTCCCTCGATCGTTTCACTACCTCTTCGACAAGCAACTCCGTTTCTGGACGCGGAATCAGTACTGATGGATTCACCTCAAATTCCAATCCATAAAACTCCTGGCTGCCTACAATATATTGCATCGGCTCTCCTGCAGCGCGCCTTCGGATAATCGCCTCGATTCTGTCCCATTCCTCTTCCGTCAACGACTGAGACATACCGGAAATAAAACGGGTACGGTCCCATCCAAGGGCATAGCGGATCGCATACTCTGCAAGGAATGCGGCATCGTCGATATTGTTCTCACGTAAAAAATGGGAAGCCTTCTGCAAGGCTTCCCGTACGGTGGTTGCGCTCATCGCTTACGCACCTTCAGCATTGCGCATCAGTTCCGCCTGCTCATGCAACACAAGCGCGTTGACGATTTCGTCCATTTCCCCGTTCAGCACTTGATCAAGCTTGTGCAATGTCAGTCCAATTCGATGATCCGTGACACGGCTCTGCGGGAAATTATATGTGCGGATACGTTCGCTTCGATCACCCGTACCTACCGCCGAACGACGGGCATCGGCGTATTCTGCATGCGCTTCCTGCTGATATTTATCATAGAGGCGGGCACGTAGTACGCGCATCGCTTTGTCTTTATTCTTATGCTGGGACTTCTCATCCTGACAAGTTACCACAATACCGGTCGGTACGTGGGTCAAGCGTACGGCGGATTTAGTCGTGTTAACACTCTGCCCGCCTGCGCCACTAGAACAGAATAAATCCACGCGGATATCGTTCTCATTAACCTCGACTTCCACTTCTTCCGCTTCTGGAAGAACGGCCACTGTAGCCGTAGATGTATGGATACGACCGCCGGATTCCGTACTAGGAACGCGTTGCACCCGATGCGCGCCGCTCTCGAATTTAAGACGACTGTAAGCGCCTTTTCCGTTAATGGAGAAAATAATCTCCTTGTAGCCCCCGATATCCGTCGGAGCTGCTTCTAATACTTCAACTTTAAACTTATGCTTTGCCGCATATCGGGTATACATCTCGAACAGATCGGAAGCAAACAAAGCCGCTTCGTCTCCACCAGCTGCACCCCGAATCTCGATAATAACGTTCTTATCGTCGTTCGGGTCCTTCGGCAGCAGAAGAACGCGAATACGCTCCTCCAGCTCTGCTTTCTTTTCTTCCAGTTCACCAAGCTCCATTTTGACCATTTCACGCATTTCATCATCGAGCTTTTCTTCGAGCATCTCTTTAGCATCCTGCAGTTGCTCAGTTGTTTCTTTATATTCTCGATACGCTTGTACCGTCTCTTCTATATCGGATTGTTCTTTGGAATATTCACGCAGCTTGACCGGGTCATTCATAACCTGTGGGTCGCATAGCAGCTGCGTCAATCGATCATACCGCTCAACAACCGACTCCAATCGCTGTAGCACGGTTCTTCACCTCATTTTAAAATTCCATAGCATAACAGTATAATTATAGAGGATAGCTTAATATAAGTCAAAGCTGTATACTCCGTTTTAAAAATACTTAGGAAAAGATTTTTTGTAAAGGTAGCGCACGATGAGTATGTACTTCAATTCTAGTCAATATACAGTCAAATATCGCTCAAAGGTTCTTTCTCTATATCCTAAAGAATTCATACTACTACATTTCCTTTATCTACACCAAGGACAAACCTTTTCCCGAGAACAATTACTCGATTATGTTTGGAAGATGGAATCTCCGAGCGATCGAACAGTGGATGATTATATTTATCGCCTTCGAAAGAAGTTCGAAAAGTAGAGCAGTATGATTCAAATTGAAACAGCACGAGGAGTCGGTTACCGCTTAATTGAGAAACATAAAAAAGAAGATGCACTCATCCTAATCAATATTATCGAAACGCTAACCTTCATGGCAGCAAAGAAATGGGGAAAGATCGAGGAAAAGTTGAATAACATTGAAATCATGCTTAATAAAACCCCTTACTTGAGAGAATTAGCTCTTTTTCATCAGTTGAAGGGAATTTATTATATTCATCTGGGAGCAATACAAGAAGGGAGAGAATGGCTGAATCATGGCATAGACATCGCTAAACAAACTCAGCTCGCTTTTATGGAAATCGACATAGTAGCATGCAGTGTATTAACTATCGTATCTGGAATTAGTTTTTTTGTTACTAAAAAGAGGGGATAAAAAAGGTCCATGGAGACGTTGTTTGGTGAAAAAAATAGGTTATTTCACACGAATCATACTCGGACTAACTTATACTCCATTCTTATATTATTGGAATTTCCTTGGTATCCATTTTTCTTGATCATATGAGGTAGCATCACTTGCTACTATGAAAAATCCCCTTTAATTAACAGTGAAAGTTCCATCATAATAATGGGATTTTTCACACTGTCAACCTAAGGGGACAATTGTAACCTTCATGGCATCATGCAATATCTTTCTTGCAGTCCATTTTTAGCGATTCATCCGACTGTTTAAGTCGTTCATATGAATGCGATAGTTATTGATTGGCGTACCGCTGCGAATGCCATCACCGATATCTTGAATTCTGCTGAAGATGCCGGTGTCAGAACTGACCCGCACATCATAACGCGGCATTTTTCCCTGGACATGCTGGCGCACTTTCTCCCTGATGGTAGCGGCTTCCTGGCGGCTACGCACCGTATCGGCAAGCGTAAGGCCAACATACGCTTGCGCCCCATTAATCACTACACTTGCGCGTTTGACTTTTGACACCTGCACTGCGACATTGGCCATGCTGTCGGCTTCAGCCTGTATATCCCGCACGTCATTACGTCCGGTCACCAGGTTCGGATTCAGATCACTTCCGACCAGTACACGAGTCTTCTGCTCCGGTGTGGTCCGGTTATATTGGTTAACTTGTGCGCCTCGTTGCTGGGGCGCCGCTCCCTGGTTATTCGGGTTACAACCCGCCATAAGCAGCAACGCAATGCTCAGCAAAGCGGCATGCACCATTTTTTTATTCATAATAAAGCCCACCTCCTCAGATGTAGTGTTTGCTAAGAGGAGGTGGACTTATTCGTCTATGCTACAGAAGCGAAATGTTTCCGTTTTCGCTTCTGGGATGCTTGTAGCATTTGCGACATACCGGTATGTAGCTATCATTGCCGCCAATTTGGATCTGTTCACCTTCATATACAGGCTTGCCGTCTTTTATACGCAATACCATCGTTGCTTTCCTATCGCAAAACCAGCAAATCGTTTTAATTTCTTCCAGCTTATCAGCATACAGCAACAGCGCTTCACTGCCTTCGAATAACCGATTGGAAAAATCGTTTTTCAATCCGTATACAATAACGGGAACGCCTAGCTCATCAACAATCTCTGTAAGCTGTATAATATGGTGCCGACGCAGAAATTGACCTTCATCGACCAGCACGCAATTTGGCAACCCTTCTTGGTTCATCTCAACAACTTTTCTAATATTCGTACTTTCATCCACTACAATCGCTTCACGCCTCAGCCCGATACGAGAAGCTACGTATCCTTTTCCATACCGATCATCGAGCATCGACGTGAAAATCATAACCCTCTTTCCCTGTTCTTCATAATTATGGGCCACTTTAAGGATTTCCACCGATTTGCCGCTGTTCATCGTTCCGTAACGAAAATATAACTGTGCCATCATTACTCTCCTTCCAACCTATCCATCTTATCTCGAAAGGAGTGTGTAGGAAAGGGAAAATAGATGTATCATCAATATGTATATGCATTAAAAAACAGACAGGCAAACTGCCTGTCTGTTCTGATTGCATCCAATTACTTCATGTTGTATTTCTTTTTGAAACGATCTACACGTCCGCCAGCGTCAACAAATTTTTGTTTACCAGTGAAGAAAGGATGGCATTCGGAGCAAATCTCCACGCGCAGGTTTTCTTTCACTGAGCCGGTTTCGAATTCGTTACCGCAAGCGCAAGTAACTTTAGTCAATTTGTAGTCAGGATGGATATCCGGTCTCATTTCATTCACCTCTTTCTGCCCTGAATCTTTACGAAACAGAGTTACACTCAAACACACATAAGAGGATTATAGCATGCACATCTCCTCTTTGCAAATACCGTTCAGGAAAAATTTATCCCGGTCCAATGGGCCGTAGTAAGACCCCGCTGATGGAAGTTTTATATGGACAGCGTCTGCCTGCGCAGCTCCTGAAACTCGACCGGTGGCACATGTGTATAAGAGCCGATAATGACATCAGGCAACTCCTGGCGATAAATCTCAAGCGCCTGTTTCATGCCGAATACTTCGCCCTTTGCCGGTGGAATCATCGCCAGATAGCTCTCTGGATCGATATTTAGATTACGCATCTGAATCAGTCGAATACCGTTTTGATGAATAAACTCTATCATGGCCTCCATCTCTTCTTCACGGTCGAACACGCCAGGGAAAACGAGGTAATTAATGGATGTATATACACCCTTGCTGCTGGCATAGGCAGCGGATTTCGCTACATTTTCCAGCGTATAAGCACGTGGTCGATAATAGGCATTGTAATGTTCATCAATTGCACTAATCGTACTGATACGCATCAAATCGAGGCCCGCATCTACAATCGCTTTAATATGATCTGTCAAACCTGCGTTTGTATTGATATTAATGAAACCTGTCTTCGTCTGTTCTCGAACACGTCGCATGGCCTGCGTAATAATCGCTGCCTGAGTGGACGGTTCACCTTCACAGCCTTGACCAAAACTAATAATCGACTCCGGTGTCTTTAAATGGTGGAGCATTACTTCCATAAGTTCCTCTACCGTTGGCTTGAAGTTCATCCGCGTCTGCGGTGCAGGAAACCCGCTGTCATCCGGCTGCTCGGAAATACATCCGTAACATCCAGCATTACAGGAGTAAGAAACCGGAAGTCCTGCTTCCCATCGGTTAAAGAACGTATTAGATGCTGTCAGGCAACCATAGCCGAGCGTACAATTGCTTAAATGGTTAAACACCCGGTTTTCCGGGTATTGTTCCAATACCTTCCTCACGAGGTGTTCTTTCTCGTCTTCCGGGAAATTAAGCGGATTCCATTTATGCGTATCATCCGACTGCTCCGCGGCCACGTAAAAACCACCATTATACCAAACAACAGCTGTATATCCAAAAAGCGGAAGTTTTTCTTCTTTGTGTGATTTCACATATCCGGGCAACATAAGACGAGTAAATCCCTGGGGCATCAAAGCACCGACTGCCTGGAATTCACTCAAACGCGTCATCTCGCCCGTATCGGGGTCCATTCCGACGGGGTGGCAATTCGGAAGACTAACCAGTGTAGCGCCTTCCGGCAGAGGAATTAGTTCCTCCGCTAGGATTTCTATTAACGACTCCCCACTCCGGCCCAGTCCGAACAGTTCCGGATGGTCATATACCTGGCCCTGTTGGTCTGCATAAACAAGATACATATATCAAAGCTCCTTATTTTCTTCGTTCGCAGGCGTATATCTATCATTATATCCGAATTATTATAATTCACGAGCAAGATAAAAGTCAAAGATTGTACTGTTTCTAGATTCGCCTATAATATTATCATCAACCCAAGAATTTTTTACGGAAAGGTACGTCCAATTTTCATTTATCCCGGTCCAGCGAGCAATTATCCCACTGATGAAAGTTTTACTTTATGGAGGTAAACAAGCATGGAAATACCACAATCACGTAGAAAGAAGCCTGTGCTGTCATTCGAAAAAATTAGTCCGCCTCAATTGCTTGTTATAGGCTTCGGTCTGATTATTCTCCTGGGGACTTTTCTGCTAACGTTACCGATTGCGACGGTAGATGGGAATGGCCTATCGTTTGTGAACGCATTATTTACAGCCACATCCGCTACCTGTGTAACTGGACTCGTCGTCGTTGACACAGGCACAGCCTTCACGACATTCGGACAGCTTACAATTCTAAGCATGATTCAAATCGGGGGCCTAGGTTTTATGACCGTTGCCACTCTGTTTACCATCCTGCTCGGGCGGAAAATTTCACTTCGCCAGCGCTTACTCATCCAGGAATCGTTGAACCAGATTAGCCTTGAGGGCATGGTTCGCCTGGTAAAAAGCGTGTTTTTGTTTACGCTCTTATTCGAAGCTATAGGCGCAATTATTCTCTCTATCTGGTGGTCATTCGATACCAGTTGGCAACATGCTATGTATATGGGTATTTTCCATTCTATATCCAGCTTTAATAACGCCGGATTTGACGTTATGGGCGAATTCAAAAGCATGACAGACTATGTAAGCGATCCGGTGGTCAATATTGTATTGATGCTTCTCGTTATCGCCGGAGGAATTGGATTTATCGTTATTGCCGAACTGATACAGTTTCAAAAGCGTCGGAAGCTTTCTCTTCATACGAAGGTCGTACTTTCTTCCTCAGCGTTCCTCATTCTTTTCGGCGCCCTGGTCATTCTGGCCATCGAATTCAACAATCCGAAAACGATGGCGCCACTCGACTGGGACGGAAAGATTTTAAGCGCATTCTTCCAATCGGTGGTAGCCCGCACGGAAGGTATGAACTCTCTTCCAGTTGGCGATATGCACCAATCTTCTCTATTCCTTATTATTATTCTTATGTTCATCGGTGCTTCACCCGGTTCGACTGGCGGTGGGATTAAGACCACTACATTTGTTACGCTGCTCGGAGCGGTATGGTCTATGATTCGCGGCGCAGGAGACGTTGTATTTTTTAAACAGCGTATCGAATCTGACAAAGTCTATAAAGCGCTGACGATTACGATGGCCTCAGTATTTCTGGTACTTGGGGTGACCATGATTCTCTGCATTACAGAGAATGACGATTTTCTAACCATTCTATTCGAAACGACTTCGGCATTCGGCACGGTCGGTATGTCGATGGGCCTAACACCGCACCTAACCACATTCGGTAAAATTCTACTTTCAATCGTCATGTTTGCGGGGCGTGTTGGACCGCTCACCGTAGCATTTGCACTAAGCTGGGAGCGCAAGAAAAAACATTTCCGCTACTCGGAAGGCAAAATTATTATCGGATAACAAGAAAAACTCGCGGGCGTTGCCGGTCTTTTTCGCCCGCCGTTCCACGCGCTCCACACCGAAAAAGCAACACTTGGCACACGCCTCGCGAGTTTTTCAAGTGATACGATCAGAAGAAACTATATGTCACTTTCTTGCTTTATAGCAACATATAGTTTCTTATCCATTAAAAACAGGAAGAACCCCGGAACTGCCTAAAGGCTGCTCTGGGGTTCTTCCTGTTAAAAGATGCCTAAAGCCTGTGCAGCAAGGATGAATACTCCCAATATCCAGACATAGACAGCAAACCCTTTTAAAGATTTTTTCTTTAGAATGCCTATCATCCAGCGAACAGCAAAATAGCCGAAAACGGCAGAAAAAAACGAACCAAGTAGAAGAGGAAATAAACCGATCGTCTCTCTATTCTCTCCGGTAAACAGTTTGGCTCCTTGAAGAACGACGCCTCCACCAATAGCCGGAAGCGATAGCAAAAAGGAAAAGCGGGCTGCTTCTTCCCGATTGATACGCCGAAACAGCGAAGCAGCGATTGTCAGACCTGAACGGGAAAGCGCAGGCATGATGGCGGCCGCCTGAAAGCAGCCGATAAACAACGCATCACCGTAGGACATTCCTTTCAGGGATTTACCCCCTCTACTTTTCCAACGATCGGCCATCCAGAGCACGGCACCCGTCAACAGAAATTCATACCCTACCGTTACGCCTGTCCGAGAAATTTCTTCGAAGAAATCCTCAAGCAATAACCCAACCACAACTGCAGGCACGGTTCCTATCACAAGCAATCCTGTCAACCGGCTAAATGGCTTTTGCAATATTTTCAGCACGTCATCGCCATATACGGCCAGCACAGCAAACAAGGTACCGATATGCAGCATCGTATCCAAAAACAAGCCAGCCTCGTCCAATCCGAAAAGATGGCGGGCCAGATAGAGGTGCCCCGTGCTACTGATAGGAAGAAATTCGGTCAGTCCTTGTATGATTCCCAGAATGATAGCTTGAAGCTCGTTCATATTGCCTTCTCCTTTTTCTATCATCCATATGAGAGGAGAAGGAAAAATATAATAAAAACAGGGAAAAAAACGGCCAGGAAAAACAAGTAAGCCGTAATCTTCCCCTGTTTTTCAAACGTGTGCTTTATCTCTTATGAGCAGGTTTCGTTGACGAATTTCTGGTAGATTCAAGATCTAGAGAATCGAGGAACTCCTGATTGGTCTTCGCCTCGGCGATTTTCTTGATAAATGCTTCGGTGAATTCGTTGCTGTCGTGGATAGACTTGCGCAGGGCCCATATTTTGGATAATTCTTCTTTCGTAAACAGCAGCTCTTCACGGCGCGTACCGGAACGACGAATATCGATTGCCGGGTAGACGCGACGTTCCGCCAGCTTGCGGTCCAGGTGAAGCTCCATGTTTCCTGTACCTTTGAATTCTTCGTAAATCACATCATCCATACGTGATCCGGTTTCCACCAGTGCAGTAGCCAGAATGGTTAAGCTACCCCCTTCTTCGACATTACGCGCCGCACCGAAGAAACGCTTCGGACGGTGAAACGCCGCAGGATCAATCCCTCCGGACAACGTACGTCCGCTTGTTGGTATGGTAACGTTGTATGCGCGAGCCAGACGGGTAATACTATCAAGCAGAATCACGACGTCTTTTTTATGTTCTACAAGGCGCAATGCGCGTTCTAGCACCAACTCAGCCACTTTAATATGATTTTCAGGCAATTCATCAAACGTGGAGCTTACTACTTCGCCTTTAACAGAACGTTGCATATCGGTTACTTCTTCCGGTCTTTCATCAATCAACAGAACAATTAGTTCAACGTCAGGATGATTGGTCGCGATACTGTTAGCAATCTCTTTAAGTAGTATCGTTTTACCAGCTTTCGGAGGAGCGACAATAAGACCGCGCTGTCCAAATCCAACAGGCGCTATTAAATCAATAATACGGGAAGAAATTCTGGTAGGTGATGTTTCAAGCACCATCTTCTTCTGGGGATAGAGAGGCGTAAGCGCCGGAAAATGTAAGCGTTCCGGGGAACTCTCAGGTGGTTCACCATTGACTGCATCAACATGCAGCAAACCAAAGTATCTTTCATTCTCTTTCGGCGGCCGTACCTTACCGGATACCTTATCACCCGTTCGTAAGTCGAAACGACGGATTTGCGAAGCGGAAATATAGATATCTTCCGCACTTGGCAGATAATTAATAGGACGGAGAAAGCCGAACCCATCTGGATGCGTATCGAGCACCCCTTCCATAAACATATGACCCTGCTTCTCCGCCTGTGCCTGTAGAATCGCGAAGATCAACTCTCGTTTCTTAAACGTGCCATAGTAAGGAATTTGATATTCTTTCGCCAGTTTATAAAGTTCCGTTAATTTCTTCTCTTCTAATTGCGCTAAGTTCATTTCCATATAACGCTCAAACACCACACTTTTCTTATTAAATGGTACATAACACTTTCTCCATCGGCCATGGTTCGGGTACAGAAGGTAAAGAAGTTGGAAATCAGAAACATGCACCATCCTCTCCCAACCTCTTATTCCTTTCTTACCCCAATATTTGAATAAAGACAGTGTTTCAAAATCTATTTATCCCGCCTTAATGGGCAGTAATCCCCCCCCATCTCAAGACTTAGAGAAATCGGGGAATATAGGTGGGGGGTGAAAAAAACCACTGTGTGAAGTATCACTTTATGCATATCATGAACAGTCTATCCGGTTTGCTGTCAGACTAATCCTTCATAACAAATTGCGGTTTGCGCTCAAGACGGTGCTGCCCATCGATAAAGCGAACTGTACCCGACTTAGCACGCATAACAACGGATTGCGTGAATGCACTCGTACCTTCGAAGCGCACACCTTTCAACAATTCACCTTCCGTTACACCAGTAGCCGCAAAAATACAATCATCACCTCTAACAAGATCGTCCATCAGTAGCACTTGATTTGGATTAGCAAGTCCCATTTTCTTGCAACGCTCAAATTCTGCTTCATTGTCAGGAACGAGTCGTCCCTGCAATTCACCGCCGAGACATTTTAACGCTACTGCTGCGATAACCCCTTCCGGAGCTCCTCCAATACCGAACAGAATATCCACTCCGGTATGCCCAAATGCCGTATTAATAGCACCTGCGACATCACCGTCAGAGATAAGCTTAATACGAGCACCTGCCTCACGGATTTCTTCAATAATTCTGGCATGGCGTTCGCGGTCCATAACACATGCTACCAGGTCGCTAATATCCTTACCTTTAGCCTGTGCTACCGCTTTTAAGTTATCAATAATCGGTGCGGTAATATCTACTTTACCAGCCGCTTCCGGGCCTACTGCCAGCTTGTCCATATACATATCAGGCGCATGCAGTAGATTCCCGCGGTCCGCTACCGCCAATACCGTAAGCGCATTCCATGTTCCTTTAGCCACGATGTTAGTGCCTTCAAGCGGATCGACTGCCACGTCTACTTCCGGTCCGATGCCCTGACCTAGCTTCTCTCCGATATACAGCATCGGTGCTTCATCCATTTCACCTTCACCGATTACGACGGTTCCTTGCATCGGTACAGTATCGAATACGGCACGCATTGCAGTCGTAGCGGCATCATCCGCATCCTCTTTCTTACCGCGTCCCATCCATCGGGCAGACGCGAGCGCCGCCGCTTCTGTTACACGCACTAATTCAAGTGTTAAACTGCGTTCCATTTCCTGTCATCTCCTGTTTTGTTAGTAAGCTCTTTGGATCGGTTTTTCACGCCACATCACGGCACCAAGACTCTTCAACTTTTCTTCCAATTCGGCATATCCACGGTCAATGTGGTGTACCCCGGTAATTTCGGTTATTCCATCAGCCATTAATCCAGCTATAACGAGCGCTGCTCCAGCCCTTAAATCTGTCGCCATGACTTTACTGCCTACAAGCGGTGTCTTGCCCTCAATGACAGCCGAGCGACCCTCTACTTTAATCTTGGCTCCCATATTCAACAGATGTTCGGCATGTTTAAAACGGGCATGATAAATATTATCTGTCACAATACTTGTGCCATTTGCGGCGGTTAACAAGGAAGTTATGGGTTGTTGAAGATCAGTGGGAAATCCGGGGTAAGGGAGCGTTTTTATATCGATCGCTTCGTATGAGTCTCTCCCAATAACGTGAACGGCATCGTCCTCTTCTTCCACTTGTACGTTCATCTCCCGCAACTTAGCTGTAAGAGACTCCATGTGGCGGGGAATAATGTTGTCAATCACTACGTCGCCGCCCGTTGCTGCAGCGGCAATCATATAGGTACCTGCTTCGATTCGGTCGGGAATAATCGAATGCCAGCAACCGCTCAGCTTCTCGATTCCCTCAATTCTGATTACATCGGTTCCAGCGCCTTTGATGCTAGCACCCATTGCGTTCAGCAGTGTAGCCACATCGATAATCTCCGGCTCTTTCGCCGCATTTTCGATAATGGTTTTGCCTTTGGCTCGACAGGCTGCCAGCATAATATTAATCGTAGCTCCTACACTTACGACATCCAGATACACTTTACTGCCGACAAGTTCTTTAGCTTGAATATGTAAAGAACCGTGCTCATGAGACATACGCGCGCCAAGCGCTTCAAATCCCTTGACATGCTGATCAATTGGCCTCGGACCTAGATTACAGCCGCCAGGCATGCCGATAATCGCTTCACCGAAACGGCCCAACATAGCGCCCATCAAATAATAGGAAGCTCTTAACTCTTTGATTTTACCGTTAGGCATCGGCTTCGCTTCCATTCGAGTTGAGTCGATGCGCAGCATATCGTTATCTTGCTCGACCGTTGCTCCCAAATCTTGCAGAATCTCACTATAGATGTGAACATCGCTGATATCCGGCACATTCTCCAAAACAACCTCCGCGCCCGCAAGAATTGCAGCGGGAATGAGCGCTACCGCGCTGTTCTTCGCTCCGCTGATTTGAATTCGGCCTGTCAGCTTCCGTCCGCCTTCAATAAACAATTTCTCCACAGATCGATTCTCCTTACTCAATGGGAAAAAGCACCTTTTCTCATCGCTTTTTGAAAAGGTGCTTCTTTCCGGTATTATTTTTGCTGCGCTTGCTCCCAATCCGCAAGAAAGCGTTCAATGCCAGCATCAGTTAACGGATGCTGCGCCATTTGCTTGAAAATCTTGTATGGAATGGTTGCGATGTCCGCTCCCATCTTCGCGCATTCTACTACATGCAGTGGATGGCGTACACTCGCCGAAATAATCTCAGTTTCAATATCATGAATCTCAAAAATTTCCGAGATGTCCGAAATCAACTGTAGACCGTCCTGGGAGATATCATCAAGGCGTCCAAGGAATGGCGATACATAAGTCGCTCCTGCACGTGCAGCCAAAAGTGCTTGTGTCGCTGAGAATACAAGCGTTACATTCGTTTTGATTTTTTTCTTGGTAAAATGTTTGACCGCTTTTAAGCCTTCTACCGTCATCGGCACTTTAATCACGATATTCTTGGAAAGAGAAGCAAGCTTTTCCCCTTCTTCAATCATGCCTTCGGCTTCCAGACTGATAACTTCGGCACTAATCGGGCCATCGATGATATCGATGATTTCTTTCAGGGTCTCTACAAAGTCACGGCCTTCTTTCGCTACAAGAGAAGGGTTGGTCGTCACTCCGGCCAACACGCCCCACTCATTCACTTCGCGAATTTCATTTACATTTGCTGTATCGATAAAAAATCTCATAATACACTCCTTCTGTCTTCACGCTGACAAAATGGTGTTACGCTTTGTTGCTGCTTCCAAACTCGCGCATTTTGCCTTTAACAGTTTCTTTAATAGTGTCACGTGCAGGTCCCAGATATTTACGCGGATCATACAGTTCCGGTTTTGCATCGAGAACTTCACGGACCGTTTTGGCCGATGCGATTTGATTCTCCGTATTCACATTGATTTTCGCTGTACCAAGCGAAATCGCACGTTGGATATCTTTTGTCGGAATACCTGTACCACCGTGCAGAACAAGTGGAACTCCTGTCAACTTCATGACTTCTTCCATTCTATCAAAGCCTAGGTTCGGTTCGCCCTTGTATGGACCATGAACAGAGCCAAGTGCTGGAGCAAAGCAATCTACGCCAGTCTCGCGCACAAGTTTATCACATTCTGCCGGAATTGCATACGCCGCTTCCGCATCTTGCACAATCAGGTCGTCTTCCTGACCACCGATACGGCCGAGCTCAGCCTCCACGGACACACCTAGCGCATGCGCCACATCTACGACACGCTTGGTTAAGGCAATATTCTCTTCTAGCGGGTGATGGGAGCCGTCAATCATAACGGATGTAAAGCCGGCATGAATGGCTTCCACGCACTTCTCGAAGGAAGAGCCGTGATCCAGATGAATCGCTACCGGGACAGTAATTTTATATTCTTCCATTAAAGCTTGTACAATAGCTACAACCAGCTTAAAACCGCCCATATAACGAGCTGCACCTTCACTTACTCCAAGGATGACAGGGGATTTCTCTTCTTCTGCCGCCTGCAGAATCGCTTGCGTAAACTCAAGATTGTTCAAGTTAAACTGACCAACCGCATACTTCCCTTCTACGGCTTTGTTTAACATGTCTGTCATCGAAACTAATGGCATATGTAAGATCCTCCTTGTTTTGTGCATACTCTCAAACATTGCTTATTATACCACAATGAAAGATCAGCATGCGAGTTGCTTATTTACTGCCGCTCGCAGTTCATCAATGTCAAACGGCTTAGTGAAATGGGTCAGGGCGCCGAGTTCCGTCGCTTCTTTAATCATATCCAATTCGCCATACGCTGTCATCATGATCACCTTGGTTTCTGGAGCGATTTTTTTAATTTCCTTCAAAATCTCAAGCCCGTCCATGCCGGGAATTTTCATATCAAGAATGACAAGGTCAGGCGAATCGCCCGTGACAATTTCCAATGCCTGCTTTCCATTGGCAGCCTGAAACGTCTGGTACCCTTCCTTCCCAAATACCTCAAACAGCAGAACGCGAATCCCGTATTGGTCATCGACTATCAATACTTTTTTATCCTTCATGCTGCTCCCCCTCTCATTCTCATGCACAACAAATATGTATGCTGACTCTACAATAATACAAGAGTTCGATAAATCCTAAAAAATTCCTGCTTTTTATCTTTGACACAACAAAGAAAAAAGACGAGCGGTCGCTCGTCCTTTAGTATTATTTACTATTATTTTCTCAGTTTTAATGCTGCTCCGACGAAATCACGGAAAAGCGGCTGCGGACGGTTCGGACGGGAGGCGAATTCCGGATGGAATTGGCTTGCCACAAACCAAGGATGATCCGGCAGCTCAACGATTTCTACCAAGCGACCGTCCGGTGATGTACCACTAAACTTAAGTCCTGCATCTTTCAATGCTTCGCGGTATTGGTTATTAAACTCATAGCGATGGCGATGACGCTCGTATACGAGATCTTCATTGTAAGAAGCGTGGGCTGCCGTACCTTTTTCCATTTTGCAAGGATACAAGCCGAGTCGCATCGTACCACCGAGATTTTCGATATCCTTTTGATCCGGAAGCAGGTCGATAACCGGGTATTGGGTAGATGGATTAATTTCCGAACTGTTCGCATCTTTCATGCCGACGACATGACGAGCAAATTCGATAACCGCTACCTGCATTCCTAAACAAATGCCAAGGAACGGAATTTTGTTCTCACGTGCGTACTTGGCGGCGATGATTTTACCTTCTACGCCACGATCTCCGAAACCACCTGGCACAAGAATGCCATCCACACGGCTCAGCAATTCAGAAACATTATGCTCGTACACTTCCTCAGCGTCCACCCACTCAATATTCACATCAGCATCATTCGCATAACCCGCATGATACAACGCCTCTGCCACGCTGATATATGCGTCATGTAGCGCCACGTATTTACCGACGATAGCAATGGTCGTCTTGTGGGAAAGGTTTTTGATTTTGTGAAGCATCTGTTTCCATTCTGTCATATCCGCTTCCGGGCAAGTGAGGTTCAAATGGTTGCACACATATTCGTCCGCTCCCTGCTCTTTCAGGGTTAATGGGACTTCATACAGCGATTCGGCATCCACCATTTCGATAACCGCTTTTGGATCGATATCGCAGAAGAGTGCGATTTTATCTTTCATATCCTGAGACATCGGATGCTCTGTGCGGCATACAATTACATTCGGCTGAATTCCTAAGCTGCGCAGCTCTTTGACACTGTGCTGAGTCGGCTTCGTCTTCATTTCACCAGCAGCTGCCAAATATGGTACAAGTGTACAATGGATATACATTACGTTATCACGACCGACATCGCTCTTGATCTGACGAATCGCTTCTAGGAACGGAAGACTTTCAATATCTCCTACCGTACCGCCAATTTCCGTAATAACGACATCCGCATTCGTCTCGCGCCCTGCACGGAAAACACGCTCTTTGATTTCATTGGTAATGTGTGGAATAACCTGTACGGTTCCGCCCAGGTAGTCGCCACGACGCTCTTTCGTAATAACGGAAGAGTAGATTTTACCCGTCGTTACATTACTGTTGGAATTCAGATTAATATCGATGAACCGTTCGTAGTGTCCAAGGTCAAGATCCGTTTCAGCCCCATCCTGAGTAACGAATACTTCTCCATGCTGGTACGGGCTCATTGTACCCGGATCCACGTTAATATAAGGGTCAAACTTCTGAATCGTTACCTGCAGACCACGGTTTTTCAACAAACGTCCCAGAGAAGCGGCTGTAATCCCTTTGCCCAGAGAAGATACCACACCGCCAGTTACAAATATATACTTTGCCATACAAATAAACCCCTCTTTCTTTGCCCATTCAATACTTTTCCACAAAACAGGTAGCTGTATGAATCTAGAAAATAAAAAAAACAAAAGAGATCCCCAACCGAGTATTTTCGGAGGGGCACTTTTGTTTTTATTCGTTAACGATACATCGTATAGTTTTAAAGCCCAAAAAGTATTTTATCTTCCCTTGTATTACATGTCAAGGTCTTCGTCTTCATCTTCATTCTCTAATTCTTCATCGTCCAGGTCTTCATCGAATTCTTCATCCGTTTCTTTCTCATCATCAGCGAAGTCATCGTCTACATCTACGTCTTCGTCGTCCTCATCCACATCATTTACACGATCATTGTCAATCTCGTCGTATTCTTCTTCAAGCTCTTCGTCATCTTCGAAGTCATCATCATCATCCAATGCGAATTTGCCGCGGAAACCGCTCTCCGCAGACTCCTCTTGCGTTTCGACAAGATACCAGCGCTTCAGCCCCCATAGGTTTTCACCGAGGCAGATAAAGCGGCCATCAAGATTAATCTCCGTATACACTTGCGCGATCATGTCCATTGCTTCGGATTCTGACATGTTCTTCATTTCTGTTATTTCTTTATACAAATCGCGGTAATAGGCCGGTTTTTTTGATTGGTTCAACATTTGATAAGCGAGATCTACCATCGCCATTTCTTTGACTTCTTCTGCTTCCAGGTTCAAAGCATTGCTCAACCTCGGCACTTCCCTTCTTTACAGGTTTCAAATGACAAGACACAAATTATTGCATCCCGGACATACTATCCCTATTATTCAGCATTCCTTATTTTATACAATTTCAGACCTAAAATGCAAGAAAAACTCACGCCTCACGAGTTTTTCAAGTGATGCGATCGAAAGAAAGACGAGGGAAAAAATACCCTCGCCTGTTTCTTCCCCCTAGTCTAACAGGTAGTAAGACCCCTGACTAATGGAGGTTTTACTCTATACACAGCGGATTTGCTGTCCAAGACAAAAAGGTTTAGCTTTGTCTCGTTATTACATATTCCGACGATATTGCCCACCAACTTCATAGAGCGCACCTGTAATTTGACCAAGGCTGGCCACTTTCACCGTCTCCATCAATTCGGCAAAGATATTACCTCCAGAACGCGCGACTTCTTTCAGGCGCTGCAGCGCTACATTAGTGACATCCTTATGACGTTCTTGGAAGTCGCGTAGGTTATTAATCTGCTGCACCTTCTCTTCTTCCGTAGCGCGGGCAAGCTCGATCTCGTAGTCCTCCTCGGAAGAATTCGGATTCAGGAACGTATTCACACCAATAATAGGCAGCTCTCCGTTGTGCTTCAGCGTCTCGTAATAGAGCGACTCCTCTTGAATCTTACTGCGCTGGTATTGTGTCTCCATCGCGCCCAGCACGCCGCCACGGTCGCTAATACGCTGGAATTCGGCCAGTACGGCCTCTTCTACCAGTTCGGTCAACTCCTCGATAATGAAAGAACCTTGCAGTGAGTTCTCGTTTTTTGCCAAACCTAGCTCTTTTGTGATAATCATCTGGATAGCCATGGCACGGCGCACGGAATTCTCTGTAGGCGTCGTGATGGCTTCATCATAAGCATTCGTATGCAGTGAGTTACAATTATCATAGATAGCCATCAGTGCCTGTAGTGTGGTGCGGATATCATTGAAATCCATCTCTTGCGCGTGCAAGGAACGTCCTGACGTTTGAATATGATACTTTAGCTTCTGGCTGCGTTCATTACCGCCATACTTATTTTTCATAACCGTCGACCAAATACGGCGGGCAACACGCCCAAGCACGCTATACTCCGGATCGAGACCGTTACTGAAGAAGAACGACAGGTTTGGTGCAAAATCATCAATATGCATGCCACGGCTCAAATAATATTCCACGTACGTAAAGCCGTTCGCCAGCGTAAAGGCAAGCTGGGAAATCGGATTTGCACCTGCTTCAGCAATATGATAACCGGAAATACTTACCGAATAGTAATTACGAACATGGTTCTTAATGAAGTACTCCTGGATGTCTCCCATCATCTTCAGAGCGAATTCAGTCGAGAAGATACACGTATTCTGTCCTTGATCTTCTTTCAGAATATCCGCCTGTACGGTGCCACGTACACTCTTAAGCGTATAGGCCTTAATTTGCTCTGCTTCTTCCGCATTCGGCTCGCGTCCGTTCTCTTGCCTGAACTTGTCGATTTGCTGCTGAATAGCCGCATTCATATACATTGCCAGAATAATTGGCGCAGGCCCGTTAATCGTCATCGATACAGATGTGGACGGGTGGCATAAGTCGAAGCCATCATATAATTTTTTCATATCGTCCAACGTACAGATGCTAACGCCACTTGTACCGATTTTTCCATAAATATCCGGACGATAATCTGGATCTTCTCCGTATAAAGTCACACTGTCGAATGCCGTACTTAAACGCTTCGCAGCATCATCCTTAGACAAGTAGTGGAAACGGCGGTTCGTCCGTTCAGGTGTACCCTCGCCCGCGAACTGGCGCTTCGGATCTTCGCCATCACGCTTAAATGGAAATACGCCTGCAGTATAAGGAAAGTATCCTGGCAGATTCTCGCTCATAGCCCAGCGAAGAATCTCACCCCATTCTTCGAATTTCGGCAGTGCTACCTTCGGAATGCGCGTACCAGACAGAGAAGTCGTATATAGTTTGGTGACGATTTCTTTATCGCGTACTTTAGTAACAAACTCATCCTGCCTGTATGCTTCCTTCAGAGATTTCCAGTTATCCAGAATTTTTTTACTTTCCGGATGCAGCTTTTCTTCATAGTGTGAGATAAGCTTATCGATTTCTTTCTTTAAGTCAGATGCAAGCTCACCCGTCTGAGATGATAATTCTTCCTTCGTGCCTTTCAGCTGGAACAGCTTGCGCGCGACTTGCACCTGCTGCTCGGTAAACTTCTTATATTGATGCACTGTATTTACGATTTCAGCTAGATAGTGAATACGGTCAGACGGAATGACATACTGCTTCTTGGATTTGGTATCACGGGAAATATCGAGTGTGGTCGACCACTCTGTGCCTGTTTTCTCGCTAACGATCCTCATCAGGTTTACAAAGAGCACGTTCGTGCCTGGATCGTTGAACTGGCTGGCAATCGTGCCGTATACCGGGATATCCTCGTCCTTCATATCAAAGATGGCGCGACTTCGTGTCCACTGTTTCTTCACATCGCGCAACGCATCTTCCGAACCGCGTCGTTCGAATTTGTTGATGGCAATAATATCGGCATAATCGATCATATCGATTTTCTCAAGCTGAGTCGGCGCACCAAACTCGCTGGTCATTACATACATTGCAATATCGCACACTTGCGTAATTTGCGCATCGCCCTGCCCGATACCGGACGTCTCAACAATAATGAAATCATAGCCCGCCGCTTTCACAATATTAATCGCATCACCAATAGCTTTGCTAAGCTCGCTGTGAGACTTACGCGTTGCCAGGGAACGCATGTATACGCGCGGTGAGTTAATGGCATTCATGCGAATCCGGTCACCCAGAAGCGCTCCGCCCGTTTTTTGCTTGGAAGGATCTACCGACAGAATAGCCATTGTCTTCTCCGGATATTGTTCCAGGAAACGTCGTACCAATTCATCTGTCAGCGAGCTTTTTCCCGCTCCGCCCGTTCCGGTAATACCAAGCACAGGAACCTTCTCCACCATCGCGTTGACTTTTTCAAGGGTAGCAGCTACTTCCCGGTCTTGCCTCTCTACATTCTCTTCCGCCAGCGTGATCATGCGTCCGATCGCATTCCAGCTTCGATTTTTAAGCTCGCTGATTTCTTTCTCAACCTCTTTGGGAGTCGGATAATCGGTCTGTTCAATCATGGAGTTAATCATGCCCTGTAGGCCATGCACACGCCCATCATCAGGAGAGAAAATTCTCGCAACGCCATATTCGTGCAGCTCACGAATCTCAGAAGGAACGATAACGCCACCACCGCCGCCGAACACCTTAATATGAGAAGCGTTTTTCTCTTTCAGCAAATCGACAATGTACTTGAAATACTCCACATGGCCACCCTGGTACGAACTAATCGCAATACCATGCGCATCTTCTTGAATGGCGGCATTTACAATCTCCTCTACGGAACGGTTATGCCCCAGATGAATAACCTCTACTCCTGAGGCCTGTAAGATGCGGCGCATGATATTAATCGACGCATCATGCCCATCGAACAGGCTGGCCGCCGTGACAAAACGAACATTGTGCTTCGGACGATAAATTGTCGTTTCCATCTTTATTTTCCTCCTTCAAGGTCGTGCAATAGACCCTGTGCATTCAAACTTATGTCTCCAATCGAACCGGTGCAGGATTCTTTTCCTCCTTATCCGGCCTATGACAACCCCTTACTTATCCGTCAATTCGCGCAGAATCAACGATGTCTGCATTTTTGTGAATTCTTCCAGCGTATAATCCTTGCGTAAGCTCCAACGGCGGAATGTCCACATCTCGCCAAGCACCACGATATTGTGAGCCATCAGCTTAACCGAATTTTCATCAATTTGCAGCGAGCCATCCCGTCTGCCGCGATGCAATATCTCTTCAAAAAAGCCTGTAATCTCTTCTTCCTTCGCCAGCACATATCTCATCGTTTCGCGAGGAAGTGATTTAATCTCCTGATAAATCAGCAGTACGCGATCCTGCATCTGGTCCATAACGCGCAGGAACCCTTCGATGGCCGCTTCTAGCATTACGGCTCCGCTTACACCGTTAACAAGGACTTCCTGCAATCCTTTTTCCACACCTGCGTGGATCGCATCACATACAAGGTAGAGAACGTCTTCCTTCGATTCGATATATTCATATAACGTACCGATGCTGAATCCTGAGGCACGGGAAATTTCTCGGGTAGTTGTCTTGTGAAATCCTTTGGAGATAAAAAGTTCAACCGCCGCTTCGATAATTTGCTCGCGCCGTTTCTCGATAAGTTTTGGGTCTTTTACCATTGAAGGGATTGATTTTCGTTGTTCCATCTTACTTTGCTCCTTTCCTCATGCCGACTGAGCGATTGCTCAGAGCGCAGGGAAAAAGAAAAGGCGCATCGCCTTTTCTTCCTTCCTTTTATTATACGCAGGAAGAAAATGAATTCGCAACTCTTTTCAGAATACTATTTTTCTTTTACTAATTGCTGCAGTAATTGGTGCGCTACTTCATATGGATCAATGTCACGACGAGAAACACCGTCCATCATATCTTTGTATTCTTCGCTACGCAAACGCTTGACAATGAGCTGGTGCACAGCATGTTCTACAATCTCGGACACCTCTTCCCGTAAATGGGAAGCTCGTCGCCTCTCCCATTCCTTGCTTTCCTGGAGATACGCTTTATGGTCCATAAACGCTTTCCATGCATCATCAATTCCCTTGCTCTGCGTCGTAATAGTCTTTACCACTGGGGGACGCCATGGAGAATCATGTTTGACCAAATCAAGCATCTGCTCCACTTCGCGGAATAACTTGTCCGTACCGGCCAGGTCGGCTTTGTTCAAAATAAACAAATCGGCAATTTCCATAATACCTGCCTTGAATGCCTGCACCGTATCGCCGCCACCAGGATTAAGCACAACCGCCGTCGAGTCGGCAATATTCATGATGTCGAGCTCCGATTGACCGACACCTACCGTTTCAATGATTACAATATCCTTTCCGTATGCATCGAGTACGCGAACCGCTTCTTTCGTAGCACGCGCCAGGCCACCAAGACTTCCACGCGTACCCATGCTGCGAATAAATACGCCCTCATCCAAAAAGTGGTCCTGCATACGGATACGGTCTCCGAGGATTGCCCCTCCAGTAAAGGGACTGGTCGGATCTACCGCCACAATCCCTATCGTCAACCCCTGCTTACGCAGATACCCAATAAGCTTATCAACAAACGAGCTTTTCCCCGCACCCGGCGAGCCGGTGATACCAAGCAGAAACGCTCCTCCCGTGTGAGGGAAAAGGTCTTGCAGAATCTCCGTCTTCTCCGGGTGGTTATCCTCTATATAAGAGATCGCCCGGGCAACTGCCCGGCGATCTCCATTGAGAATCCGTTCTACCAATGTATGCAATGCGCTCACATCCTTAGTCTTTCAGCAGATAGTTCGAGATGACAAGACGTTGGATTTCATTCGTCCCTTCATAGATTTGCGTAATTTTTGCGTCGCGCATGAAGCGCTCCACCGGATATTCGCGCGTATAGCCATAGCCGCCGAACACCTGCACTGCATCGGTCGTTACTTCCATCGCGATATCGCCTGCATACAGCTTTGCCATAGCAGACGCTTTACCGTATGGAAGGCTGCTGTCTTCAAGCACAGCCGCCTGATAGGTCAGAAGACGGGCTGCTTCCACTTTGGTCGCCATATCAGCCAGCTTAAATCCTATAGCCTGTTGAGCAGCAATCGGCTTGCCGAATTGGTGACGCTCTTTCGCATAAGCAATCGCATGCGTCAACGCTCCATCCGCAATTCCAACCGCCTGTGCAGCGATGCCGTTGCGACCGCCATCCAACGTCATCATGGCGATCTTGAAGCCTTGCCCTTCTGTACCCAGCATATTTTCCACCGGTACACGGCAATCTTCAAAAATAATTTCCGTTGTCGCAGAAGAACGGATACCGAGCTTCTTCTCTTTCTTGCCGACTTTAAAGCCCGGCGTATCGCCCGTTACGATAAATGCAGTTTGTCCTTTATGCTTCAGCTCCGGCGTGGTTGCCGCAAATACAATATAAATATCCGCCAGACCACCATTCGTGATGAAAATCTTGCTTCCGTTTAGAATATAATGGTCTCCGTCTTTCTTCGCTGTCGTCTTCATGCCCGCCGCATCAGAGCCGGAACCAGGCTCAGTCAGGCAGTATGCGCCCATGCTTTTCCCTTCTGCCAACGGACGAAGGAACTTCTGCTTCTGCTCCTCTGTACCGAATTTATAAATCGGCCAGCTCGCAAGGGACGTATGTGCGGACAGCGTAACCCCTACCGAAGAATCAACACGGGACAGTTCTTCCACTGCAATTACGTAGCTTAGAAAATCAAATCCTGCACCACCGTATTTCTCGTCCCATGGAATACCTGTCAGTCCCAATTCAGCTAGCTTGTGAAACACTTCCATATCAAAGCGTTCTTCCTCGTCACGCTCCCCGGCTTTATCGGCCAGTTCATTTTCCGCGAATTCGCGCACCATTTGGCGCAGCATTTTATGCTCTTCAGATAGTTGGAAATCCATTTATCCCCACTCCTTACTTATTTGTTTGTCCCGATCTAACGGGCAGGAAGACCTCCACTGTATGGAAGCTTTATTTTATTAAGTGTTTAGAAATCACAATACGCTGAATCTGGTTGGTACCTTCGTAGATTTGGGTTACTTTGGCGTCACGGAAATAACGCTCGACTGGATATTCCCGCGTATAACCATAACCACCGAATACCTGCACCGCTTCCGTCGCCACGTTCATCGCAGTATCGGTCGCAAATCGCTTCGCCATGGATGCTTCCATGCCACACGTAACGCCTTGACTGCGAAGCACCGCTGCGCGGTATACGAGCAAGCGAGAAGCTTCAATTTGGGTCGCCATATCAGCCAGCTTAAAAGCAATGGCCTGCTGTGCTGCAATCGGCTTACCGAACTGGTGACGTTCTTTAGCGTAGGCTAATGCATGCTCGAATGCTCCTTCAGCAATGCCGAGACCTTGCGCCGCAATACCTATGCGTCCAATGTCCAAGTTTGCCATCGCGATGGTAAAGCCCATGCCTTCCGCGCCCAGCAAATTTTCCGCAGGCACTTCCGCGTTATCGAAAATTAATTCCGATGTATTGGAGCCATGCAATCCCATTTTCTTTTCCTTTTTGCCAACAGTAAACCCTGGTGTATCCTTTTCCACAATAAATGCCGAAATTCCTTTCGGACCTTTTGACGGATCGGTGACAGCAAACGTAATGTACGTATCCGCCACACCAGCGTTCGTAATAAAAACTTTCGAGCCGTTCAAAATATACTTATCGCCTTTTTTCACTGCAGAGGTACGCATGCTAGCCGCATCGGACCCTGCATTCGGTTCCGTCAGCGCAAAAGCTCCGATATATTCTCCGGAAGCAAGCTTTGGCACGTATTTTTTCTTCTGTTCTTCATTACCAAAATATACAATTGGATTCGTACCAACCGATGTATGCACGGATAGAATAACCCCTACAGTCGGGCTTACTTTGGAAATCTCATGAATAGCTAAAATATATGAAATAAAGTCCGCTTCTGCTCCGCTCCATTTCTCTTCGATAGGAATTCCCATTAATCCGTATTCACCCATCTTACGAATAATTTCAAGGGGGAACTCATCCGTCTCTTCCATCTTCTCTACTTGGGGTGCGATTTCCTCACGGGCAAAATCCCGCACCATGCGACGCATCATTTCTTGTTCTTCTGTAAATTGTAAATGCATGGTTTCTCCTCCTAGCTCCTGTTACCTTCTTCCTATTCGTATACGTAGAATCCGCGACCGGATTTACGTCCAAGCCATCCTGCTTTAACATACTTGCGTAGCAACGGACACGGGCGGTATTTAGAATCGCCGAACCCTTCGTGAAGTACTTCCATGATGTACAGACATGTGTCCAGTCCGATGAAATCGGCCAATGTCAACGGACCCATCGGATGGTTCATGCCAAGCTTCATCACTTCGTCAATCGCCTCCGGCGTAGCAACGCCTTCATATACACAGTAAATAGCTTCATTAATCATCGGCATCAATACACGGTTGGATACAAAGCCTGGGAAGTCATTAACTTCCACCGCCACTTTGCTCATCTTCTCGGACAATTCCGCTACGATGCGATATGTCTCATCCGATGTTGCAAGGCCACGAATGACTTCGATAAGCTTCATAACTGGAACAGGATTCATGAAGTGCATGCCAATAACTTTCTCTGGGCGATTCGTTACCGCGGCAATTTCCGTAATCGGAAGGGAAGACGTATTGCTTGCGAGAATGGCGTGTGTCGGCGTAATTTCATCGAGCTGCTTGAAAATGGCCGTTTTCACATCCATATTCTCAACAACTGCTTCTACAACAAAGTCGACATCTTTAGCATTGTTGATATCCGTTGACAAAACGATGCGATCAAGAATGGCCTGCTTTTCTTCTTCGGACTTACGGCCTTTTTCCACATCGCGTGTCAGATTCTTAGTGATAACGCCAAGACCGCGGTTTACGAACTCTTCTTTCACATCGTGTAGCACAACGTTAAGTCCAGCCTGCGCCGCTACCTGTGCAATACCGCTTCCCATCTGACCTGCGCCGATTACCATGAACTTTTTTACTTCCATCCGTCTCCACTCCTTCTATTCTTCATAAAAACTTGGATATATAGATAACAGGAGAATAGGTTGTCTCTACCTCTCTATTTTCTACCTCTTCTGCCCGTTATTCCGCTGCAGGAACCTCTACGAGAATAGCATCACCCTGTGCAGCCCCTGAGCAAATCGCCGCAATGCCAAGGCCTCCGCCGCGGCGACGTAGTTCATATATTAACGTCATCAGGATGCGCGCGCCGCTGGCTCCAATCGGATGCCCAAATGCGATAGCGCCTCCATTGACGTTTACCTTCTCTGGGTCCCAGCCTGCAATCTTCTCACTCGTTAACGTTACTGCTGCAAATGCTTCATTAACTTCAAATAAATCAATCTGGTCAATTGTATAACCTGTTTTCTTCAGCAACTTGTTAATAGCAAGACCTGGCGTGGTCGCGATATACGGCGCTTCCTGGCCGACCGCCGCATGTCCTAGAATAGTTGCCAGCGGTCTTGTGCCCAGTTCCTTTGCCTTTTCATCTGACATGACGACCATAGCTCCTGCACCATCATTTACCCCTGGCGCATTACCAGCCGTAATCGTACCATCTTTCGTAAAAACGGGAGGCAGCTTTTGTAATTGTTCTATGCTTGTTTCACGCGGGGCTTCGTCTGTATCGACAAGTATTGGATCTCCCTTGCGTTGTGGCACGGATACGGGAACGATTTCGTCTTTAAACTTCCCTTCTTTAATAGCTTGCGATGCACGTTGCTGACTCCGCAGCGCCCACTTATCTTGTGCTTCGCGAGAGATTTCATATTCAGCTGCCACATTGCTGCCGTGCACCGCCATATGCTGGCCATCATAAGCATCAGTCAATCCATCATGCAGCATTAAATCGATGATTTTTCCATCACCCATGCGCATACCCCAGCGTGCGTTTGGGACAATGTACGGCGCGTTGCTCATACTTTCCATCCCGCCCGCTACGATAACATCAGCGTCACCGGCACGGATAATCTGATCGGCCAATGTCACGCTACGGAGCCCCGAAGCGCATACCTTGTTGATGGTTTCCGTTTGTACTTCCCACGGCAGACCTGCTTTGCGAGCCGCCTGACGCGAAGGGATCTGCTTGGCACCGCCCTGCAGTACCATCCCCATAATGACTTCCTCCACCATATCCGGGGAAATCCCGGCACGTTCCACAGCTTCTTTGATTACGACTCCACCCAAGTCTACCGCAGTAAGTGAAGACAACTTACCCCCAAACTTGCCGAACGGTGTGCGGGCAGCGCTTACAATAACCGATTTTTTCATTCTTTCCGCGCCTCCTTATATAATATCTTGCCTTTTCAGTACAAGCCGAACGATTGCTCAGTCAGTTTACATCTTGAAACATACCCGGCAGTGAAAACTGCCGGGTTACAGTTCTTTCCTCTTTCATTGTATCAATGTTCGCGCAAATGAAAAAGAGTTTTTATAAAGATTTTTCTAAAATCTCAACCATATCAAGCGTCTGAACTTTTTCTTCAACTTCCTTTGCTTTCGTGCCGTCTGACAGCATCGTCAAGCAATATGGACAAGCACTTCCGATCGTCGTCGGATTCACAGCCAAAGCCTGCTCGGTGCGTGCAAGGTTCACACGTGTGCCCTGATGCTCTTCCTGCCACATCATCCCGCCGCCCGCGCCACAGCACATGCTGTCACAGCCGGAACGCTCCATTTCCACGATCTCGACGCCAGGGATGGCGGACAGGATCTCTCGCGGCGCATCATATATATCATTGTAACGGCCCAGGTAACAGGAGTCATGATAGGTCACACGCTCTTTCACTTCATTCACCGGTTGAATCCGGCCTTCCCGCAGCCATTCCACCAGCAGATCAGTATGATGATAGATTTCCACGTCTTCGAGTCCAAACTCCGGATATTCGTGCTTGAACGTATTGTAGGCGTGCGGGTCCATCGTCACGATTTTCTTCACATCATACTTCTGGAAGTTCCCGATGTTCTCCATCGCCAGCTCCTGAAACAGCATTTCATTGCCAAGACGGCGGGCTGTATCACCTGAGTTCTTCTCTTCGTTGCCCAGAATAGCAAACTTGATACCCGCTTTGTTCATCACACGGGCGAACGATTGGGTTAATTTGATGCTTCGATTATCGAACGAGCCCATCGAACCAACGAAGAAGAGGTATTCGAATTCGTCCGCTTCCTTGACGGTCGGCACGAGATCTTCCATGCCTTCACGCCATTTAATCCGGTCTTTACGGTTGATGCCCCACGGATTGCTCTGACGTTCGATGTTGCTCAACGCACGCTGGGCATCGGACGGCATGCGTCCTTCCGTCATGACGAGATAGCGGCGCATGTCGATGATGTGACCTACGTGCTCATTTGCCACCGGACATTGGTCCTCACAGTTACGACATGTCGTACATGCCCAGAGCTCTTCTTCTGTAATGACATCCCCAATGAGCTGCGTATCGTACTCAATCTTCAAAGCGGATGAGCCTTCCGTCGCTGCTGCCGTCTCTTCCACAACCTGGCCTGCCCCTGCGGCGCGTGCTTGTACAGCTAACGCATTGCCGGTCGATTCTTTAAAGACCGCGGCCGGCATCCATGGCGTACGACCTGTAATGGCGGCCCCTTTCTCCGTTAAGTGATCACGCATTTTCACGATTAAATCCATCGGCGATAGGGTCTTACCTGTGCCGGCAGCCGGGCACATGCTTGTACAGCGGCCACACTCCACACAGGCGTATAAGTCAATCAGTTGGTTCTGTGTAAAATGCTCAATGCGTCCGACGCCGAATTCTTCTGCGCCTTCTTCTTCCAGCTTCTCGAAGTCGATCGTGCTCAGCTTGCCTGGAGGACGTGTCTTATCCTTCATAAGCCAGTTGTACGGCGCAAACAGAAGATGCGCGTGCTTGCCCTGCGGAATATACACCAGGAAGAACAACAGCGTCAGCAAGTGCACCCACCAGAAGACATAGAAGAGGGCGCCTGCCGCCGTCGGACCGATGCCCGCCAATGCCAGTGCAAGGCTGGAGGCGATCGGCTGCGTGGAACGGAAGCTGATGGCGTCGGCATGCAGCCAGATGATTTCTAATCCTTCAGACAGAAGTGTACTGATCATCAAGATGCTGATGAGCCAAACGACCAGATTGGCTTTCCAGCCGCGTTTTAAGCGCTTTAATTTTTCGACGTTGCGACGATACCAGGCATAGAAAATGGCTAGCAGGATCGCCACAACGACCACTTCCTGGAACAGAAGGAAGTAAGGATATGCCGCACCAAACGGCAGGTGCGAGCCTGGCTTCAGCCCTTTCCAGATTAAATCAATGGCTCCGAACTGGACCAGAAGGAAGCCATAGAACAATACGATGTGCATGACACCGCTTTTGGAATCTTTCATTAATTTTTTCTGTCCGAAAACATTGACCCAGAAGGCATTCAATGTTCGGGTCGCGTCTTCCTTCAAGTCTGCCGCACGTCCGAG
>SNQW01000180.1_pt1 | contig 42077 bp, 39 predicted proteins | sample 2580511 | NCBI WGS metagenome assembly SNQW01 (sample SAMN10953775, study PRJNA522744) | food fermentation metagenome | isolation source: 8-hour incubation of native-enriched microbial consortia from nixtamalized... | place: Mexico | collected 2017-09-24 | reverse complement strand
AGCGGGCATGTGGATGTCCGTACATCGGCGGTGCAGTCGTTCCTTCAAGCCTTTCGGCTGTATGCGCCCTTGCGGAAAGTGGTGAGAGAGGCGTGGGAATCGCTGAAGAGTACGTATGGAGCCTTGGGACTGAAGCATCTGCAGGCGTACCTGAACGAGTACACTGGACGCCGCCATCTGCGCGTGCCCGGAGGACTGCCCGGAGCAGAAGAAACGATGCGGCAGAAGTTGCTACAGATGTGTGTGGCGATACCGGCGCTCCCTTACCGCCGGCTGATCGCGCGCCAACCGAATCAGCCCCTTGCGGCTGCGGCCTGATCGTAGTGCTTGAAAAGATGGGGGGAGTTTGATGCAGATCAACTTAATGGGTCCTTGATCTCCTTTCTTGATCTCTTGTCTTGATCTTCTGTCTTGATCTCTTGTCCGGTCTGTTTCACCTTCCCAAAACCTGATTCCTTTCCTAAGCCCGATTAAATTGTCTCGAACCGATCTGCTTCTCCACCCAATATTTTCTTCTCCCAAGCTTGTTTATTTCTCTGTTACCTGATCAAACGGGATAATCGTGCAAAGCGCCCGGACAGCGAATGTTGATCTGCCGCAGAAGCTCGTCACACTCGCTTTATCAAACGAAGCAGTGTTTTGCTATTTTGCAAGCTGCCTAACTTAATTTTTTGAAAACCTTCAGTTCAAGGACTGGTTTAGAACGAATCAGGGTCATTGGTGTCCGTTAGACCCTCCTGCGCATCTAAGGTATGGGAGTGCACGACAAAGGACTTCGCCAGCGGCGAGGGTTTTCTGAATGCAATTTATTCTTGAAGGCCGTTGACTCTCCTCTCGGAGGAGGCTTTATGCTGTAAATGAGCCGGAAAATGCGAGATTCGGAAAGGAGGGGAGAATCAAATGCCGTATACCGTCAAAGAAGTTTCGGCCTTATCCGGCGTAACGGTTAAAACGCTGCATCATTACCATAAAATCGGCTTGCTCCTGCCGTGTGAGATCAGCGAGGCGGGATACCGGCTGTACGGCATGAAGGAGTTGGAGCGCTTGCAGCAAATTTTGTTCTACCGCGAGCTGGACTTGCCGCTGGCGCGGATCAAGCTGCTGCTGGAGGGAGAGCCGGACCGCGCGGCGATTTTGTCGGAGCAAAAAGCGCTGCTGCATGAGCGCAAGCAAAGGTTGGAGACGATGATTCAAACGCTGGAGAAATCGATCCGCGCTGCGGAGAAAGGAGAAACTATGAACGGTCAGGATATGTTCAAAGGGTTTGCGAGCGAGGAAGAATGGAAGGAGGCGCTGCGGGAGCAGGATCGTCATTTGCAGCAAAATTATGGAGTCCGGCTGGTGGACGACGGCCCGATCGATGTCCCGCAAATGAACGAGCAGGCGGCCGAAGCGGCCGCGTTCATGAACCGGATGGCCCAAGCTCTGCGGGAAAACGCAAGCCACCTGGACGATTCGATTCAAAGTTTGATCGCAGGGCATCTGGCTTTTTTAAATGAGCACGGGCATACGGTGACGGCGGCCGATTTTGCGGGCCAAACCAAGTTTTTCCTAAGCGACGAGTTCCACCGGAATATGCTGGAGAACCAGCAGACCGGGCTGGCGTATTATCTGTACGCCGCGGCGGAAGCTTTTGCTTCGCGGCAGTAACGATAGTTGATTCACAATCTCAATTGCTCTTTGGCCCCAGCCAAAGGGCTTTTTACATTCCGCGGGATTATTTTGCCCGGGACTTATGGTAGAATCAGGGTACTACGGCTTAGAACAGGCCGGTTTGGGAAGGGAGACGAATGTATGCTGAAAATGTTCCAATACAACTGGCAGGTCAGGGATGAGTGGTTTGCCTGGTGCGAAGATCTGCCGGAGGAGGAGCTGCTGCGGAAGCGGGTTGGCGGCGTCGGAAGCATTCTGGAAACGCTGTTTCATATCGCCGACGTGGAATGGAGCTGGATTCGCGTGATTCAGGGGAAGCCGGATTTTCAGGAGCCGTTTGAGCAGTATAATACTTTGGCAAAAGCAAAAGCGTTGTCGGCCGAGTTTCATAAGGAAGTGGCGGACTTTCTCGACACGTGGACGGACGATATGGAGGGGCTCCCGGTCACCGATGGAACCCGCCATTTCACCGCGGGGGAAATCCTCCGGCACGTCATCGCCCACGAAATTCACCATATCGGCCAGCTGTCGGTGTGGTCCCGCGAGTTGGGACGGGCTCCTGTTTCCGCCAACTTTATCGAGCGCGGCATCGTGTAGACGCATTTTTTTGCAAAAAGGGCATTCTATCCTTATATCCCAATTTTGGCTGCCCCAAGGAGGAACAACGTTTGCGACAAAACATTCAGGTGCCCTTTGGATATGAACCTCCGGCCCCTAGCCGGAAAGGTACGGTCATTTTTTACGATTCCTTTATGCGCATTGCGGATGAGGACTTGGAATTTGCGGCCGCGGAGGCGGCCCGCCGGGCGTTTGCCAAGCTGGTGCTGTACCCGCTGCATGAACTCACCGTGAAACGGATGTCGAACGAGCAGGCCGGCCCGTTTTACCAAAGAGAGGATCGGCTGCATGCGTGGAAGCGGGAGCGCGGCGCCGCGGATGTGGAGGTGCTGGTGGAAGGCTGGGAGGGGAAGCGGAAGAAATATACGCCGGCGGATACCGCGCTTCGGTATTTGACGGAAAAATATCCGGCCCCTTATTTTTTGTACATGACGCCGGACATGGCGAACCGGTTTGCGGGGTTTTCTTCGTTTGAGGAATGGATCGTCAAACTGAGATTATTGTTGTCGGATAACCTTGCCGTCCCGCATCCCAAGCTAGAGAAATACAGGCACCGCTGGGATGTCGCGGGTCAAACCGAAGCGGTGCCGGAGCGGCCGGCGGGCCATAATGGAATAGGAGGGGGAAGAGGATGAAAACGATATGCGTATATGCGGGCTCAAGGTTTGGCAAGGATGAACGATATCGCGGCGCGGCCGAGCAGCTTGGGCGCTATTTGGCCGAGCACGGCTTCCGCCTCGTTTACGGGGGCTCCAAGCACGGGCTGATGGGCGCCGTGGCCGATGCCGCGCTGGCCGGCGGCGGCGAAGTCATCGGCGTGATGCCTACCGGTTTAATTCACGGCGAAGCGGCCCATCCCGGCTTGACGGAGTTCATTGAAGTCAAGGATATGCACGCCCGCAAAGCGAAGATGAGCGAGCTGGCGGACGGCTTTATCGCGCTGCCGGGCGGCTTCGGCACGCTGGAGGAGCTGTTTGAGGCGCTCTGCTGGCTGCAGATCGGAATCCACCGCAAGCCGATAGGCGTGCTGAACGCGGCCGGTTATTACGATCCGCTGCTTGGGCTGGTGGAATCCTGCATCGATGCGGGTTTTGTCAATGAAGGCCACTTGTCGCTGATCAATATGGCCGAGGACCCGGGCGAGCTGATCACCCGAATGCAAAATTTTGTGCCGGCGATCGCCGAGACCAAGTGGAGGCAGGAATGATGACAGGTTACCGGGGCATGGTCGTAATTTTGCTGCTCGTTCTGCTCGTTACCGGGTGCGCCGGCCGTTCGGGGACGCCCGGCGGCGGTTCGCCGTCAGGCGCCGCAGGCGGGACGAACGGGCAATCTTCCGCCGGGGGCGGCGGAGCGAACGTGCAGCCGCCGGCGGACGGATCGGGCGGGGCGGGGAACGCCGCCGGCTCCGGCGAATCCGAACCGGCGCCCGCCGATCCCGTCCGCGATCAGCTCGGCAAGCTGAGCACCGACGAGAAAATCGGCCAGTTGGTGCTTGTCGGCATGGACGGCACCGAGATCGGTCAAAACGCCCGCGATTTGATCGAAAAGGAACATGTCGGCGGATTTATTTTTTACAAGGACAATATCCAGGATAAAGATCAAGCGCTCGCGTTGTTTAACGCGCTCAAAGCGGCGAACCGGGACCAGCCTGTCCCGCTGTTTCTGAGCGTCGATGAAGAGGGCGGGCACGTCAGCCGGATGCCCGGGGAGTTTACGAAGCTGCCGGCAATGCGCGCGATTGGCGATTCCGGCAGCGAGGAGCTGGCCGGGCGAATCGGCGGAGTCATCGGCAAGGAGCTGTCCGGATTCGGCCTGAACCTCGATTTTGCGCCGGTGCTCGACGTCAACAGCAATCCCGACAACCCGGTCATCGGGGACCGCGCGTTTGGCGAGAAGCCGGACATCGTCAGCAAGATGGGCATTGCCGTCATGAACGGGATTCGGGAGCAAGGCGTCATCCCGGTCGTGAAGCATTTCCCCGGCCACGGCGATACGGCGGTTGATTCCCACCTGGGCTTGCCGGTGGTGGAGCATGACCTGAACCGGCTGCGCAAGCTGGAGCTGGTTCCGTTCGCGCGCGCGGTCAAGGAAGGCGCGGACGTCGTCATGATCGCCCATCTGCTGCTGCCGAAGCTGGACCCCGACCATCCGGCTTCTTTCTCCGAAGCGGTGATTCACGGTTTGCTGCGGGAGGAGCTCCAGTTCGAAGGGACGATTATTTCCGACGATATGACGATGGGCGCGATCGTCAAAAACTACGACATCGGCGAGGCGGCGGTGCAGTTCCTGCTGGCCGGCGGCAATATCGTGCTCGTCGGGCACGATTACGATCAAGAGAAAGCGGTGATTCAAGCGATTCGCGAAGCCGTGGCTGCGGGAAAAATATCCGGCGAAGTGCTGGACGACCGCGTATACAACGTACTGAAGCTGAAAGCGAAATACGCGCTGGACGCAAAGCCGGCATCCGGTCCGGACGTAAAGGCGATCAACCGGGAAATCCGCTCGCTGCTGGAGGAGAACGGGCTTAAATAGCCGCTTGATCCGGGTGATATTGATACCGGGTTAAATCGATCCGGCCGTGCGGCAGTATCTCAACGTCCTCCGCTTCCAGATTCCAGACCTGCTCCTGGAAGGACTCCTCGTCCTGCAGGGCAATCTGCCCCTGCCCATTGACGACGCGGTGCCAGGGAAGCCCGTGCTTGCGGCTCATGCTGTGCAAAATCCGCACGACCTGCCGCGCGGCCCGCGGGCTTCCGGCGCAAGCGGCGATCTGGCCGTACGTCATCACCTTTCCGGGCGGGATGGCGGCGATAACTTCAATCACTTTGGCTGTAAACGGCTGCATGATGCATACTCTCCTTCACATCGTATTCATTGTTTATTTTTTGGAAGGCTTGAGGTGGTTCGTATGGATTCTATTTTATACTCCGAAAGGCTGATCTTGAAAGAGCTTGGCGCGCCGGATGCGGAAGCCGTCCTCGATTATTTGTTCCGGAACAGGGAGGTGCTCGCGCCCTGGGAGAGAACAAAAGAACCCGGATACTACACGCTGGAATACCAGCGCGAACTGCTTCATCAGGAGTCGGTGAAAATACGGAGCGGCGACCTGTGCAAGTGGTGGATTTTTCGGAAAGAGGAGCCGGAGCGGGTCATGGGTTCGGTTGCTTTGAGCAATATTGTGCGGGGCGCTTTCCAATCCTGTCATTTGGGATACGGGCTGGACGGGCAAGAGCACGGGAAAGGGTATATGACGGAAGCGGTGCGCCGGGTGACGGAATACGCTTTTGCCGAGTCGGGGCTTTATCTGCACCGGATCGAAGCCAACATCATTCCGCGCAATCGGGCCTCCCTGCGGGTCGCCGAGAAATGCGGCTTTTACGATGAGGGCTTGGCTTACAAATATTTGTACATCAACGGGGTGTGGGAAGATCACATCCATATGGTGCTCAGAAACGAAGCGATGGAATAGGCGCCCGCCGGCTCCGTGTCCCGGCCCCGCCTCCCGCCAGGCCTCGATACGCCGTAACAATTTGCGCGCCCGCATCGTTTATTGATTATGCAAACCAAGCAGGAGGTGCGTAAATGCGGCAGACTTTCAAAGAACTGGGATACCCCGTCAAATTGTACTTGTATATCGCCTTATTCGCCGCGAGCGTGATCGGCATGAGATATGTCGTTGACACGCAGCTGCCCGGAGGAGGGCGTCCTCCCTACCTGTTTCTGATCTGGAACACGTTTTTGGCCTGGATTCCGCTGGCGCTGGCGATTGCGCTTGATTTGATCAGCCTGATTCCGTCCCGTCCGGCCAGATGGGGGCTTATGCTGCCGGCCGGTTTGATCTGGCTGTTTTTTTACCCGAACGCGGCTTATTTAATCACCGACATGCTGCATCCCTTCAACCGGTATCCGATCCCGGAAACCGGAAAATTTTGGCTCGACATGTCATTTTGGGACCATCTGTTTACCTTGTTTTTTGTCGCGCTGCTCGGTTTGGCGCTCGCTTCCGTTTCCCTCGCCTCGGTCCACCAGTTGGTCCGGAAAGCCTGGGGCGCCGCCGCCGGGTGGATGTTTGCAATCGCGGTACTGCTGCTAAGCAGCTTCGGCATTTATCTGGGCCGTTTTATCCGCTGGAACAGCTGGGATTTGCTGAAATCCCCTATGTATGTGGTGCGGGAGACGGCGGCTTACTTCGCCGATCCGGGAAATGTTTCGCATGCGCTGGCGTTCTGCAAGTGGATATTTATCATAACGTTGTTTTGTTATGTCGTATTGTACGGGGCCGGGGCGATGCGAAAGCGGGTGGGGGAACTTTGAGCGGCATCAGGCAAAGGCTGCGGGAGCGGTTTCCGGTGCTGGAGAGCGACCGGCTTGTCTTGCGCAAGCTGGAGCTCCGTGACGCGGACGCTTTATACGACTGCATCACCGATCCGGCCGTCCGCAGGCATGCGGCGATCCGTCCGGACAAGCTACAGTTTCCGGAGCGCTTGTTCCGCTATTTCGAAGAGTCTTACCGCAGTTTGCGGGATCTTCATTTTGCGGTGGAATACAAACGGGAAGGGCGGTTCATCGGGCTGTGTTCCCTGCAATACATAAGCTTGGACGGCCAAAAAGCGCGGATCGGCTATATGCTGTCGCCGGCTTATTGGAACCGGGGGCTGGCAACCGAGGCGGCACGGGCTGTGCTGGGCTTTGGGTTCGAAACGTTGGGACTGGCCAGCATCGAGGCCCGCTGCAGCAGCGGCAACCCGGCGTCGGCACGCGTGCTGCAAAAATGCGGTATGCGCTGTGAAGCGCAGATTCCGCCCGCCGGAGGGCGGGAGGGGCAGGGGGAAGACTTGCTGCTGTATATCGCCGAGCGTAATCCGCTCCTTTAACAAAAGGAACGATATTTGTTACACAAATGAAATATAGCTGTGATCAAACCCTAATAGAAAGAGGGTACACTTATTACATGACCCCCTTTTGAATATATATTTTCTCTTTTGGAATCCGGTGCATATGGCGCGGATTCTCTTTTTTTGGCCGGATAAGTTACAGCGGCACGGACACCTTTTGTTTGTTTTTGAAATACACCCACTCGCGGAAGCCGATTGTCTTAAGACGCGCGGCGACATCGTCCCATTCGTCGGCGACGCGCTGAGGGATGTGGGCATCCGATCCGAATGTGACATCCACGCCAAAATGCAGCGCGCGTTCAAGAATGGCGTCCGCAGGATACCAGCCGCCGCTCAGCTTGGTTTTTCCCGAGGTGTTGATCTCGATGGCCACCCCGCTTTCCGCGATCGTTTTGAGCGTATCGTCGATCGCCTCCGCGGCGGGAATGTCCGAAAACGCCGGATAGTTGCCCTTCATGGCGTCGATATGCCCGAGAATTTGGAACATTCCGCTTTGCGCCGATTGCCGGATCAAATCGTAATAGGCTTCTTTCGTGGCGATTTTCTCTTGCCGGCTAAGGCCTTTCCAACGGTTTTTGTTGAAAATGCTCACCTCGCCGACGCTGTGCACCGAGCCGATCACATAATCGAACGGATACTGGTTTAGTGTATTCCGATAAACTTCGGCATGTTCCGGGAAGAAATCGGATTCGATCCCGAGCAGAACGTCGATTTTGCCAGCGTATTCCTTTTTCAGCTTCAGCACTTCGTCGACGTAGCCGGCGAACTCCTTCTTGCCCATGGAGATCCGGGGGAACGGTCGGTCTTCCGGATTGCCGAAATACGGGGTATGGTCGCTGATGCCGATCACGGCCAAGCCGGCGGCGATGCCGGCCTCGATATAATCCCGGATATTGCCGTCGGCATGTCCGCAGCGGAAATGGTGCGTATGAAGGTCGAACTTCATGATTCTGTCGGCTCCTTTCAGTTAGGGACTGCCGGTTATTCGGAACTGATGAAATGCGTTTCCGGCATGCCCTTCAGGTCTCCGAGAAACTGCTGCATCGCCGAATTGACGTACCGGCTGGATTTATAGATGACCCCGACCGGGTGAGTGACCTCCAGTTCGGGGATCGGGACGATCTTTAGGGAACCCTGCTTCAGCTCCCGCAAAATCGACTGCTTGGAAATAATCGCCGCCCCCAAATTGATCTCCACCATCCGTTTGACTTCTTCGCTGCTGGACAGCTCCATCACGATATGGGGTTCGATGTCGTGTCGCTTGAACACTTCGTCGATAAACCGCCGTCCTACAGTGTCGGGAGAGAGCATAATCAGCGGAACCTCCCGAAGCGAATCCAGCGAAGGGTTGGGAAGGCTGGCCAGAGGGTGCAGCGGCGAAACGACCAGCTCAAACGTATCGTAGTAAAGCACCGAAGACAACACCTGCGGGTTGTTTTCGATCAAATAACCGATCCCGATATCGACGAGCCCTTGCTCCACGTTTTGATAAATCAGGCTGGACGGCATGGACTGGATGGTCGTTTTGATCAGGGGAAACTGGTCTTGAAAATAGGACAAAATACGCGGCAGGATCTGGATGGCGATCGACGTCGTGGTCCCGAGTACGATATGGCCTTGCGGCGTGTGCTCCATATCGGACAGCTTCTGCTTGAGCTCCTCGACAATATCCAGTATCCGTTCCGCCTGCTCAAGAAATACCTGCCCCCGGTCGGTCAGCGTAACGGGTTGATTGCGGTCGACCAGCACCGTCCGGAACTCGTCCTCGAGGCTTTTGATCTGCGCGGACACGGCGGGCTGGGTCAGGTTTAGCAGTTCGCCGGCTTTGCGGAAGCTTTTGGTTTTGGAAATGGTGATCAACGTTTCCAACTGGCTGATATTCAACAGCATACCTCCTTTCACGTAGGTTTGTTTTCCCTATAGAGGCTTCCTTTTGATTTTATTAATTATAGGTGATTTTCCTGAAGTAAATCAATGATCGGCCGCCTTGGGACCTGAAGCATCCTCCGTTATTATGTGCTATTCGACGCAAATCTTCGATTTTTAATGACTTATGAATAGGAATAAAGTATAATTAGCAATAACTAAAAGATGGGTCTTTTGTATTGAATAAGTTATTCTCCTAGTGAAAAGGGGCGCATAATTTTGAAAGCAGAAGTGATAAATCCTTTTCTTGAATCAGCGCGTTCGGTCATTGAACAGGTCGTTCAAGTTTCTCCTTCAACTGGGAGCATGGGCGTCAAAGATGTGGTCCCCGTACAGGACCATATCTGGATTCAGATCGGCATGACCGGCCATTTCAGCGGTATGGTTGTGTTTGGCCTGCAGGAAAACGTCGCCCTCCGGATCGTATCGGCGATGATGGGCGGATTTGTGCTTACGGAAATGGACGAGATGGGGCAAAGCGCGATTTCGGAGCTGGGAAATATGATCAGCGGAAATGCCAGCACGCTGTTGTCCAACCAGGGTTTTGCGGTAGATATTACGCCCCCGCAGGTGATCAAGACGGAAACGGCAGGCGGATTCCTGCCGCGCAAAGCGCTGTGCATACCGCTGCTGATGGACGGCATCGGCGAACTGGACATTCAGGTGATGATCTCTTAAGATAGGATCATCCTGGTTTGAAGGGATGAATGACCATGTCTTTGAACAATCGGATCGTTGTCGTTACCGGCGCATCCAGCGGCATCGGCGCGCTGTCGGCGCAAATGCTGTCGGAGCGGGGAGCCGTCGTCGTGCTTGCGGCACGTTCGCCGGACAAGCTGAAACTGGTCGGATCGCGCATGAAGGGGCCGTATCGGCTGCTTGAAATGGATGTGGGCGATGATGCTTCGACGCGATCGGGATTTGAGCGGGTGTTTTCCGAGTACGGGCGGGTGGACGTCCTGGTGAACAATGCCGGGTACGGCAAGTTCGAATACTTCGATCAAATGCCTTTGCCCGAATTTGCGGAAATGATGAACGTAAATTACATAGGAATGGTGCGCTGTGCCAAAGCCGTTTTGCCGTACATGAAAACGGCTCGCTCCGGCACGATCGTGAACGTGGCATCGCTGGCGGGCAAAATCGGCACCGCCAAATCGACGGCTTACACCGCCACCAAACACGCCGTGGTCGGCTTCAGCAGCGCGTTGCGCCAGGAGCTTCGGCCATACGGCATCAAGGTGTCGACAATTAACCCGGGGCCGATCGATACGCCGTTTTTTGACCTTGCCGATCCGAACGGGGACTACGTACGCAACGTCAAATGGTTCATGCTGAAACCGGAGAAAGTGGCGAAAGCGATCGTCTCCGCCGCGGAGAAGGGCCGTACGGAAATCAACCTTCCCTGGATCGCCGGGGTGGGGACGAAATGGTACCAGATGTTCCCTGGCTTGGCCGATCGGATCAGCTACCGGCTGCTGAATAAGAAGTGACCATAACCTGCCTGTGAGGGCGGGTTTTTGTGTATATGAAAAGCGCCCGATTAAGCGGTTATGATTGCGGAGTTGCGGAATTTGCGGAAGTTGCAGAAGTTGCGGAAGTTGCGGAAGCTGCGGAAGCTGCGGAGATTGCCGGAAACTGCGGAAACTGCGGAAATTGTGCAAGATACGGAAGGCGTGAAAGGCGCAGAAACTGTGGAAGTTGCAGAAACTGCAGAAGTTGCAGAAGTTGCAGAAGTTGCGGAAGTTGCGGAGGTTGCAGAAGCTGCGGAAGTTACGGAAGCTGCAGAAACTGCAGAAACTGCGGAAGCTGCGGACTGTGGACGCTACCGAAAACGCAGCCATAGCGGTAAAAAAGGGCGTTATTTCTGGCGAGCAAGATAGCTGGGGCAAAATAAAGGATTTTTTTACCGCTATTCTTGGCAAAAGGAGAGGAAAAGGTGACTTTCCGAAGGATTGCTGCAAAATAGGAGCAAAAATTTCCGCTATTTGGCGAACAACAAGGTGAATTTACAGAATAAGGCCATAATTTACCGCTATTTTTCCATGACATCGTAAGACGCATAAAAAAACATTGAAAAACAAGAAATATTTGGTACAATCTAACTACAGTTCCTTTAAATAAACATATTTAGGATTAATCGATTTTGAATGCGCTTACGCGCTTACATCAGCTTTGTTTTTAAGGAACTGTATATCCTGTCATGGAGGTGAGTAAAGCACGCCCCAAAATTCAAACGTTTGCACAAGGTCGTTTGGCGCTTAAATTGGGGCTAGGAATCAATATCGCTCGTAATTCAAACGTTTGCACAAAGTGGAAATACATCAGGTTAAGCCCAAATCGATGCTTGCGAACCTAAATTATGAAGGAGGATCTTGCAGTGAATAAGAGAGTTCGGAAAATAACGGCCCTGTTCGTTGCCGCCATGTTTTTTGCGACATCTTTTTTTACCCATCCGCTGCCTTCCGCACAAGCTGATTCGGCTGCTTCAACAACAACCGCCGGACAACCGGCTTCCATCTTTAATCCGGCAAACCCGGAGGTGATTGCCGGCGGCGCGGGTACAATCGGTGCTCCGGAAGATTCCGGCAAGAACCCGACGTTCAATTGGGATAACGCCAACGTGTATTTTGTCTTAACCGACCGCTTCAAGGACGGGGATCCAAGCAACAATAATTCGTACGGAAGACCTTCCCGGGATGCGTCCGGCAAAAATATTGGTACATTCCATGGCGGAGATTTGAAAGGGCTTACACAAAAGCTGAAAGAGGGGTACTTTACGGACTTAGGCGTCAATGCTCTCTGGATTTCGGCTCCCTATGAGCAGATTCACGGGTTTGTCGGCGGAGGCAATGGCGGCGATTTTGCCCATTACGGCTATCATGGCTATTACGCCCTCGATTTCACGATGATGGATCGCAACATGGGGACTATCGAGGATATGCGTGAATTTGTGGACACGGCGCATGCCCAAGGCATCCGGGTTGTGCTTGACATCGTGATGAACCATCCCGGCTACAACACGCTAAAGGATATGGAGGAGTACGGCTTCGGCAGTAAAACGGTCGGCGCAGACTGGGCTCCGGGCAATGGGCAAACCTGGCACAGCTATCACGATTACATTAACTATAACGACGCTTCCGCCTGGTCAAAATGGTGGAATACCTGGGTACGGGCCGGCATTGCCGGTTATGAGCCTGGTGGTTCGAACGATCTTACGCAACTTGTCGGCAACTTGCCGGACTTCCGCACGAATGTGACAAACAACATCGGGCTGGCTCCGCTTTTGCAAGCGAAATGGGCTAAGGAAACGGCGGGCTACGAGCAGTGGATCGTTCCGGCGGCGGTACCTTTAAGAAAAGATCTTGGCGTCGCTCCGGCGGATTACCTCGTCAAATGGCTTGCCGCCTGGGTTGAAGAGTTCGGGATCGATGGATTTCGGGCCGATACGGCCAAGCATGTGGAACTAAACCGCTGGAAACAACTGAAAACCGAGGCTAGCGCGGCTTTGCACAGATGGAGGCAGAACAATCCGGACAAACCGGGCGCGGCTTGGACCGAAGATTTCTGGATGACCGGGGAAGTCTGGGGACATGGCGTCGGCAAAAGCGAGTATTTCAACTACGGATTCGATTCGGTCATCAACTTCAGCTTCCAGGATTCCAACATCAATTCCCTCGAGAGCATCTATGCCGATTACGCCGCAAAGTTAAATGCCGATCCGAACTTCAACGTGCTCAGCTACATTTCTTCGCACGACACCCGGCTGTATGACCGGGGACGGCTGACCCAGGCCGGAACGGCGCTGCTTCTGCTGCCGGGCGGCGTGCAAATTTTCTACGGCGACGAAACCGCCAGACCTTTTGGGGAGAGCGGTTCCGATCCGCAGCAGGGGACGCGTTCAGCGATGAATTGGGACAACATCAACCAGAACGTATTATCCCATTGGCAAAAAGTCGGCCAATTCCGGAACAAACATATTGCGGTCGGAGCGGGCCGGCACGTCAAAATCGCCGACAGCCCGTATACGTTCAGCCGGACGTACGCCAAGGACGGGATCGAGGACAAGGTTGTCGTGGCTATGAACGCCTCCGGTTCTACTACGGTCAACGTATCGCCCGTGTTCCCGGACGGAACGCTCGTTCGAGACGCTTATACCGGAAACGAGGCGGTCGTCAGCGGCGGTACAGCGACTTTCACGGCGGGAGCCAACGGACTGATCCTTATCGAACAGATCGGGGAATCCCCGCTGCCGCTGTTGTTCGCCGATCCTGCGGGAGGAAACTTTAAGACGGACACGCTCACGATTAAGCTGCAAGTGAGGAAGGCGGACAGCGGAAAATATACGCTGGACGGCAGTGATCCGCAGGAAGGGATCGCCTTCACCGACGGGACGGAGATCACAATTGGCGAAAATATGGAGTTCAACGATAAGCTAACCTTGAGAATGCATGCCGTAAATGAAGATGGTGTTTCCACACAGCAGTATATTTTTACGAAAAAAGATCCGCATGCCGGGTTGAGTGTTCATTTCAAAAAGCCCGCTGACTGGGGAACGCCTCGCCTCTATTTCTATGAAACTTCGCCTAAGGTGGCCGAGCCTGCTTGGGCGGAAGCTCCGGTCATGACGAGGGGGACGGGAGACTGGTATTCCTATACGATTGATGGCGTGGATAGCGCTACGGTTATATTCAGGGATGACAAAGGACGACAAAATCCAGGACAGAACCAACCCGGCTTCCCGTTGGCCGCAGACGGCTGGTATGATGGACGGTGGCATGATTCGAATCCGGACGGTCAGGGGGATACGGAAGCGCCGACGGCTCCGACCGGCCTCCGCGCGATCGCGGTAACGGATCGGACGGTAAGCCTCGCCTGGACCGCTGCAACCGATAATGTCGGTGTGGCCGCCTATGATATTTTCCGGGGAACAGAGAAAATCGGAAGCACGGAGGCAACCGCGTATACGGATACGGCTCTCTCGCCTGAAACCGCTTACGTTTATTCTGTCAAGGCGCGCGATGCCGCGGGCAATGTATCCGCGCCAAGCGGTCCGCTGGAGGTAACGACCGAACCGGCGGGAACCGGCGGCAATCAGGTCACTGTATATTACAAGCGCGGCTTCAACACGCCGTACATGCACTACCGCCCGGAAGGCGGCGAATGGACAGCCTTACCGGGCGTGCGAATGGAATCGTCCGAAGCAGCGGGCTACAGCAAGCTGACGGTCGATATCGGAACGGCGCAAAGGCTGGAGGCCGCCTTCAACAACGGCAATAATCAGTGGGACAGCAACAATCAGCGGAACTACTTCTTCGGGGTAGGCAACTGGACGTATTCCGGGAATGGCAAGATAACCGCGGGCGCGCCCAACCCGAGTGCTGGCAATCAAGTGACCGTTTACTATAAGGAAGGCTTCAACACGCCGTACATGCACTACCGTCCGGAAGGCGGCGAATGGACAGCCGTACCGGGCGTGCGAATGGAGTCGTCCGAAGCAGCGGGCTATAGCAAGCTGACGGTTGACATCGGAACGGCGCAAAGGCTGGAAGCTTGCTTTAGCAATGGCAGCGGGCACTGGGACAGCAACAACGGTAAAAATTACTTTTTTGGGATAGGGACATGGACTTTCAGCAGCTATGGCAATATACGGGAGGGTGCGCCGACCGTCCCTGCGTCTGCCGAGGAAGCGGCGGGTTCCGCCGGCTTGGAGCCCAATCAAAATCAGACCGGGCTGGAATCACCGCCTCCGGATATTTTACCGGATTCGGAGCCAGCGTCCGAAATCGAGCCGGTGCCGGTCGTTCCCGAGCCGCCCGCTTTTGAAGCGGGGCCGGAAACTTTGTCAATCTTAAATGATGCCAAGTCCGGCGGCGTACTCCATGCTGGCGTACTCCATGCTGGCGTACTCCATGCTGGCGTACTCCATGCTGGCGTACTCCATGCTGGCGTACTCCATGCTGGCGTACTCCATGCTGGCGTACTCCATGCTGGCGTACTCCATGCTGGTGTACAGCATGCTGGCGTACTCCATGCTGGCGTACAGCATGCTGGCGTAATTCATGTCGGCGACCCATGGGTAAGCCGTTTGTCCGCCTAGACAACCGAAGATCGAGCGAAAAATGCCCCTTTGCCATGAGCCGATTATCATGGCAAGGGGGGTTTTTCTTGGAATGGCGGGGGCGAATTGGCTGAATCAAATGCAAGAATGCATTTCATTTTTCGTAAATCACCATTTTCGAGCGAATGAAATGCAAAAATACATCTGTTTTGGGTTTTTTTATAAAAAAGCATCTTTTGGCCGGGAATGAACTGCAGTTTTGCATTTCGACAGACCATTTCGGGAGGTTTTGACAAAATTCGCCTGCACTTTTGCATTTCATAGAAATTAGCTTAGGACGCAGACCCGGATTTGGCGTAATCCCTGGTTGGTGCAACCCGTATTTCGCATAAGTCCGGAATCGCACAAGCCCAGATATTACATATTACACTATTCCTGATATCGCACAAGCCCAGATTTAGCACTATTCCAGTTTTTGCAATATTCCAGATATCGTACACATTTCTAGATATCATACATATTCCTGATATCATACATATTTCCTGATATCACACATATCGCACATATTTCCAGATTTCGGATAATCCCGGACCACCAGCATCCTTATACCGAAAGAAAAACCGCCGCCTAATGCGCTCTGTCCACCTGAAATGTACCGCGATCGACGTTTTTCATACGTGATTTATTTGTTGTGACCGCCGTATATCGCATATAATGAAAATATTAACATTCTAAGCAACGATCAAGAGTGGTTAACGATAAATGAAAAAGGATGAATGGATATGACAAATACGACGTTTGCCGGGCTTGGAATCGGAGAACTGTTGTCCGCGAAGCTGATGGACTACGGCATTACGGAACCATCGCCGGTACAGGCGGAATGCATTCCCGCGGCGCTGGAAGGACGCGATGTGCTTGCGCAGTCGCAGACGGGCACCGGCAAAACGCTGGCTTATTTGCTGCCGATCCTGCAGTCCATCGATCCGGGGGCAAAAACGCTGCAGGCCCTGATCCTTGCGCCAACGCAGGAACTGGCCATGCAAATTTTGCGGGAGGCGGAGAAATACGGGGAAGCGCTCGGGATTTTGTCCCAGGCGCTGATCGGCGGAGCCTCCGTGAAAAGACAGCTGGAGCGGCTGAGGCAGCATCCCCAGCTAGTGGTCGGAACGCCGGGGCGGATCCGGGAGATCCTGGCCCTTCGCAAACTGAAGCTGCACGCGCTTAAGACCGTGGTTGTGGACGAAGCCGACCAAATGTTCAAGCTCGGGGGCGCCGCCGATGTGGAACATATTTTGCGCGCAACCCTGCGCGACCGGCAGCTGATGTTCCTGTCCGCGACGATCACCCCGGACATTCGGGCCCTGGCGGCCAAAGAGATGAACAACCCGGTGGAAATCGGAATCGAACCGGAACAGCGGACATCCAAAAGCCTGGAGCATATTTATTTCGTCTGCGAACCGCGCGACAAAATCGACACGCTGCGCCGGATCGTCAGGCATTTCGATCCGGCCCGGACGATCGTGTTCATCAACCACACCGACCAGATCGCCGAAGTGGAAGGCAAAATGAACTACGTCGGCCTTAGCGCCGGCGCTTTGTACGGCGATGCGGACAAAGCGGCGCGCAGCCTTACGCTGCGGCGATTCCGCGAGGGCAAAATCCGCCTGCTTGTGGCCAGCGATGTAGCCGCCAGAGGCCTGGACATCGAGGATCTCGCCCTGGTCGTGAATCTGGACCCGCCGATCGACGCCGAACATTATGTACACCGCGCCGGACGCACGGGGCGGATGGGCAAGCGCGGCCTGGCCGTCTCGATCGTCTCGCCGCAGGAAGAGTTCATCATGCGCAAGTTTTCCCGCGAGCTGGGCATTGAAATCGAGCCGAAGACGCTGTATCAGGGCGAAGTGCTGGGGCTGGAGGAGCAGCCGCCGGCCGGGAGACGCCGCCATCCGTCCGGGGGCAAAAAGGCGGGGGTGAGCGCTGTCCGCCGCCACGCGGCGGAAGGGCCCGGCGCTGCGTCCGGCGGCCGCTATCCCGCCGAAGGAGGGCGCAGGGGCAAAACCGCCGGGCGGGCGCTGCCGGAACGAGACGATCGCGGAAGCGCGGAGCGTTCGTCAGCGGGGAAATCCGGCTTCGGCAGCCTGCCCGTATCCGGGCGCAAGGCCGCAGCCCCCGCTTTGGGCGGGGCGGCCGGCGGGGGAGCGCGCAAGATGAATCCGGCGGGCGAGCGGAAGAAAGAGCGCCAGGAGGACCGTAAGAACAAAGGCGCGCCGCGGTGGCTGAAAAACAAAAAGCCGCACGGTTAAAGCGAATTTTATGAACCGATGAGTAAGATAGCGCAGTGAGCTTATCCAAGCTCCGCGTTTCTTTGTTGGGAGGAGTTCTGAATTGAGTGAAATGCCCGTACTGCAAGTCGAGGAGCTAAGCGGGGGATACAGCCTGGGCCGTCCGGTGCTCCATGACGTCAGCTTTGAGGTGGGGCCGGGCGAAATGGTGGGGCTGATCGGCCTGAACGGCGCCGGCAAAAGCACGACGATGAAACATATTCTCGGGCTGATGGCGCCGCACCGGGGCGGCATTTACGTCACCGGAAAGACGCGGGAAGAGGCGCCGGAAGCATACCAGTCCTCGCTTGCGTTTGTGCCGGAATCCCCGCTGCTGTATGAAGAATTGACCGTGAGGGAGCACCTGGAATTCACTGCCAGGGCTTACGGGGTCGGCCCCGAGGATTACCAAGACAGGGCGGAACGGCTGCTGAAGCTGTTCCGCATGGAGGAGAAGGCGGACAGCCTGTCGATGCATCTCTCCAAAGGCATGAAGCAGAAGGTGATGATAATGTGCGCTTTCGTCGCCCGTCCGCCGCTGTACATCATCGATGAGCCTTTTCTCGGGCTGGACCCGCTGGGAATCCGCTCGCTGCTCGACTTCATGCTGGAGATGAAGGAGAGCGGGTCGTCGATTTTGCTGAGCTCGCACATCCTGTCTACCATCGAGAATTATTGCGACCGTTTTATCGTTTTGCATCGCGGGAAGGTAATCGCGCAAGGAACGCTGGCCGAAATCGGGGAGCAGGCCCAAATGCCGGGAGCCGCGCTGGAATCGATTTTTTACGCTTTAGTGAAGGACGGAGCGTAGCCTATGGAACTTCGAGCGCTGCGGAGCCGGCGCAAAGCGGCGTTTTGGGGCAAGGTGCTCCCGTATTTGCCTTATGTGTTCCAAAGCGGTGTCGCCGTGCTGCTGCTCCTGCTGATCATTGCTTTTTCCGCCTGGTATACGGCTTTTTTGCAAAATCTTCCCCCCGGTCTGCCGGTTTCCTGGATCATGCTGCTTTTGCTTGGCCCGCTGACGGTTTATTCCGGGTTCCGGACTTATGTTGAGCCGGCGGACGTGATTTTCCTGCTGCCGCAGGAGACGCGGATGAAGGAATATTTGTCCCCCGCCTTTCGCAGCGGTATTATTTATAAGCTGATCGGGTTGTATATCGTGCTGCTGCTCGTTTGGCCGCTTTACATACGGAGCTCCGCAATCGTACAGCCGCTGTGGCTGATGATGCTTATCCTGCTGCTGCTTAAAGCGCTAAGCGCTTATGGCGCATGGCAGGAGCTGCGCATTACGACGGCGCGGGCCCGAACGGGCTACCGCCTGCTGCGCTGGTGCTTCATCCTGCTGATGGTCGCGGCTTGGCTGTGGCAGCCCGCCTGGAAAAGCGCGCTGTTTACGCTGCTCGTCGGCCTGAACTATGCGCTCGTGCTGCGTTTTCCGATGAAGCATGCCGTGCCCTGGGACAACCTGATCGCAGCGGAAAAATCGAACGAAGCCAAGGTGATGCTGCTGCTCGGCTGGTTCGTGGACGTTCCGGCGGAAGGGCAAAAGGTAATCCGGCGCCGCTGGTTGTCCGCGGCCGGCAACCGCACGCCTTGGACGCCTGCGGCCGCTTACCGCTACCTGCTGATCAAAACCTTCGTCCGCAGCGAGCTGCTGGGCATGTTGATCCGGCTGACGCTGCTCGGCCTCTTGCTTGTCGGCTGGAACGGGCGGACCTGGCTGGGCGCGGTGTTGTACCTGCTGTTCGTATTTCTGACGGGAACCCAGCTGGCTTCCCTGCGCCATGCGCACCGCGATTCCCCGGCGGCTTCCTTTTATCCGCTCCCGCCCGGGGCCAGAAAGGCTGCCGCACTGCGCATCACCTCGCGCCTGCTGTTCGCGCTGGCCGTGCTGCTTTGGCTGCCGATGATCCTGACTCCCGGCGGAGACGCGGCGCTCACGTTCGGCAGCCTCGCCGCCGGCCTGGCGTTTGCTTGGGCGCTCCGCAGCGTTTGGTCCCGCAAATGGCGGGAAGAAGAGCTGGACGAATAAAGTTTGAAGCAAAATGGCCCGCACTCCTGCCGAGCAGGAATACGGGCCATGATTCATAAGGTGATCTAAACGTAAAAATGACTACTTCGATTGCAGGTCCTGAACGCCTTGGTATACCAAATCAAACAGTTCTTCCAGGTTTTCTTCGGCGATGCAGGAGAACGCAATGCGCAGGTCGGTTTCGCCGAGCGCGATCGTGCCGACGCCGTATTGGTGAATCAAATGCTGGCGCAGCGCCTCGGCCGAAACGGTCTTCAGCTTCAGGCACATGAAATAGCCGGAGTTAAACGGGTAATATTCCCAAACGTCCCCGTACTTGCCGCTGTCCAGCAGCGCTTTGACCTTGTTGGCGCGGCCTTTCATCGCCTTGAATTTCTCGGCCTTCTGCGCTTCGAACTCCGGCGACTGCAGCGCCTTCAGCACGAATGTCTGAGACGGATGCGGCCCGCTGGAAATGGTGGCGCGGATGATGCCGAGCGCCTTTTGCTCCAGGGCGGCGAGCAGCGCTTCGTCATCCGCCGCGAATGTGATGAACCCGACGCGGAAGCCCCACACATATTCCTCTTTGGTCGCCCCGTCGATCTTCACCGGCAAAATCCGCGGATGCAGGCCGGCCAGCTTGCCGAACAGCGATTCCTTCAAGGATTCCTCGAAGAACAAGCCGAAATAAGCATCATCGGTGACGACGACCACGTTAATCCCGGCTTCCGCGGCGGCCTGAATCGCGTCCACGATCTCCCCGCCTTCCTTCGCGCCCGGCGTATATCCGGTCGGGTTGTTCGGGAAGTTCAGGATGACGAGCGCTTTACCCTTGTCCTTTTGGGCGAGCAGGGCTTCTTTCAGGCCGGCGCTGTTAAACGTCATCTCATCGGTAAACAAGGGGAAGTTGACGATCCGGGCATGACGGCGGATGCCGAAAGTCAGCTCGTAGTTCTCCCAGTTTTTATCCGGAAAAATAACCGCGTCGCCCTCGTCCGCGAACAGGTCGGCGACGATGCTGAGCCCGTGGGTCAGCGCGTTCGTCGCGATCGGATTGCCGAAGCTTTTGCCCGCAAGCGACGGGTTCTCCTGCAGCATTTTGGCCCGCCAAACTTTGCGCAGCTCCGGTTTGCCCGCCGGCGGCGCGTAAGGGTACAAATCCTGCGGCTTATAAGCGGACAACGTATCCTGGATCGCCGCCAGGTGCATCGGTCCCCCGTTTTCCGTAGCGATGCCGATCGTGGCGTTATATTTTTTAGCTTGGGCTGAAGCTTCGGCGGACTGGCTCAAAATGCCTTCCTTCGGAAAATAAATTTCCTTGCCCAGCCCCGACAGCATGTCGTACACGTGGCTGTTCCCCGATTTGATGTTCTCGTTTAACTGCTCCGCAAGTGGGTTCATCACATTCATCCTTCCGATCCGTTTAATAATTTAGGGCAGTACCGTCTTAAACTGCCTAACATTATATCATTTCGGTCAGAACGAGTCACGATCTAAAACCGCCGCACCGGTCTATTTTTCGCGGTGAAACGGACAGTATTTTTCCATATGCTCGATCGTTTCCGCGTCCAGCTCGCCGCCCCGCTGCCGCAGCCCTTCGACTACGGCGTCAAACTTCGCTTCGCTCTGGTTTTGCCCGAATTTGAATTTGGCGGTCATCGTCTCCGGGACGATCCGGCATAGCGCCACCGCCTTGAGTTGGCCCGCATATTTGGGGTCGGCCGGATCGATCGGCTTGTAGCCGCCTTCGGGTTGGAGCTTTTCCATAAACAAGGTGAACGCATCTGCCTTTTCCCGGGCGTCTTCGACCTTTTCCACCCTTCCGCGGACCATCACGCTTTTGAAAAAGGCGGAAGCCGGACAAGCCAGCAGCGGGTCGGTAAAATAAGACGGAATAATCGCATACTCCTTCGCCACGGTGAAGCTGACCCGGGGATCGCGGGCAAGCTGCTTCATTTTTTCCCCGGCCAGACTGCCGTGAAAATAAAAGAACCGTCCGTCGTATACAAAATTCAGCGGAGTCACCCGGCTCCAGCCATCTTCGCCGACGGTGCCGAGAAAGCCGTAGCTCATCTCCCGCAAAAACTCTCGGATTTCCGATTCATCCTGCATTGCAAATTCTTTTCTGCGCATATGGTTCGCTCCCTACTCGTTTTGACATTCAGCATACGCCGTAAATTGACATTAAAAAAGAACCAATTTAGATTTAAATTAATAGTCCAATTTAAAAGTAAGGGAACTAGTTGACTGCTCCTGAATGAAATAAGGCGAACTTGGTGACGACAGCTTCGACTTGCATGGAGGCTAACGGCCATGAGCGCCCTTATTTGCCTGAAAAGACGCCGGTTTGATTTCTAACGGACAGGGGGAACCGCTATTTGCCGGGTAAAGGCCAGATATGTCACTGGCGTTGCATTAACGCCTGCACAAAATCTCTGGTACACCTTGCCCGCTATTTCATTTGAGATCACGCCAGAAATCTAACGGTTGTATTAGTCGCTATTTTGCCAAAAAAGCCCCTTTCTAAATTTTAACGGTTGTGAGCGCGGTTATCTGCTCTAATCAGAGCCCAAATCGCCGGGTTTTAGCTAAATAAGCGCTATGGCAACCGTTAGAATTTGAAAACGGCGATATTGGAGCAAATAGCGGCTGTGGCAACCGTTAAAATGTGGTGGCGAGAAAATGTTAGTTTATTAGTTTAATTAGAGAAATCCGCGAACAGCAGCGATCGTAAGAACATTTCACACGGCTGCCCCGATCCGTACAATCAATGGTTCAACTTACAATAGTTTAACTTATAAAGCAGCCACAGCGTGTTAAGCAGCGGGAGGAGACTTGGAAAATGCCTGATTTTACTATAGCTTTGCAGTCGTTCAGCGAAAAATACCGCTATAAATATTTGGCCTTGTACCATGCGCTCCGCACGGCCATCCATAACGGGACGCTTCCGGAAGGAACGCGGCTGCCGGCCACCCGCGAGCTGGCGGCGATGTACGGCTTGTCGCGCGGGAGCGTCTCGCAGGCTTACGATATGCTGCATGCGGAAGGTTACGTCAGCACGATCGTGGGCAGCGGGACGTTCGTCACCGGGATGCTCGCGCCTCGGCAGGAGACCTCGGACCGCAAGGCGCAGGTTGTTTTGTCGCCATGGGGGCGGCGGGTGGTGTCCGTGATGGACAGGACCGGGAATCAAAGGGACGCCAGGCTTGACGGCGGGGCGGCGGGGGACGGCGACGGGTACGGCCGTTTCCCGGGCGCGGCGGCCGCAGCCGTGGCTTCGCCGGAGCCGGCCGGCGTGATCTCTTACCGCGACGGCGGGCCGTGGGAAGCGCTGTTCCCGGCCGCCGAGTGGAAAAGCGCGCTCGCCTGGGCGGCGCGCGGCAAGTCCGGCGGCGCGGGCGGCGCCGGCGGCAGCGACGCGGGCGTGAGCGGGGCGTACGGGGCATACGGAGCGTACGGGGCGTGCGGGTCCGGCGCGGCCGGAGCAGGCGGAAGCCGCGCCGACACAAAGCGTGCGGGCCTGGACCGCGCTGATCCGAGCGGCGCGGCCGGGGAGAGCGCCGCTCCCGGCCGCACCGGCGCGGACCCGCTCGGCGAGCTGGAGCTGCGCCAGGCGATCGCCGCGCATTTGCGGCGCAGCCGGGGCATCTCGGCAGATGCGGAGCAAATCTGCCTGTTCAACGGCTCGATGCAGGCGATAACGCTGCTGACCCAACTGCTGCTGGGGGAAGGCGAACCGGCCGTGCTGGAAGATCCCTGTTACTACGGGATCGCCCGGGCGGTCGCCGCCTGCGGGGGCACGGCCGTCCCGGCACGGCTGGACGGCCAAGGGATCGTGCCGCGCGATTGGGACGCGCGGCTGCTGTTCGTGACGCCGGGGCGGCAGTTCCCCACCGGCGCCGTGCTCTCCCACGCCCGGCGGCGCGAACTGCTGAAATGGGCGTCGCGGCGGAACGCGGTCATCGTCGAGGACGACTACGACAGCGAGTTCCGCTGGGGCGGCCGCCCGCTGGAGCCGCTGAAGGCGCTGGACCAGGAGGAGCGCGTCATCTACATCGGCTCCTTCTCGAGGACGATGTTCGCCGCCCTGCGGATCGGCTATGCGGTGCTGCCGCGCAGCCTGGTGCGGCCGCTGGCGAGCGCCAAGGCGCTCTACGAGCCGGCGCCCCCGGCGCGGCTGGAGCAGCGGGCGCTGGCCCGGTTCATGCGAACGGGCGGCTATGACCGCCATCTGCGCCGGATGCGGCGTTATTACGGCGTCAAGCAGGAAGCGTTCCGCACCCGGCTGGAACACGAGCTGGGCGACCTGTTCCGGCTCCAGCCGGCCGACGCCGGGCTGCTGATGTACGCGCTTTGGCGGAAATCGCCGGAGGAATACCGCGCTTTTCAGGCCGCCGCGGCCCGGCGGGGCGTGTTGTTCCGCGACGCCGCCATCTACCGGTTGACCCCGGGAGAGCCGGCCGCTTGCTTTTGTTTTGACCATTTGGATGAAAAATCGCTGCTCGAAGGGGTGGACCGCATGAAAGCGGCGTGGATAGATATTCAAGAGAACGGGAATTAAGGGTATAATAAGAGAATAAACATTCATCTTTATGAGGTTGTTCAAAAAATCATCTTTTGAAGTTTTAAGGATTTTTTTTTCGGGAGGGAAGGACATGCTTCACGTTTCACCGTCTTCGTTTATATTGAAGCCGGCGTTTGCCAAAATCGTTTGCGAACCCGGTTGGAAATGGCATAAGCGGGAAAAACCGCTGGATAATTATGACCTGTTTTACGTTTGGAGCGGCGAAGGAACGGTTGTCCTGAACGACCAGCCGATTCAGGTCAGCAAAGGAAGCTGCTTTCTGTTCCGGAAAGGGGATCATACGAGCGCCACGCACAATCCGCAGCGTCCGCTTGTTCTCACGTATATCCATTTCGACGTCAGCGAGCCGGTGACCGAAGTGCCGGGACCTTACCGCGTGCTTGAAGATACCCTCGATTTTGAATACATGCTGTCCCGCTACGTCCGCCTGTTTCTGGTGAAGGCTTACGCCGCAGAAGAGGAGGCGCGGCTCATCCTCAAACAGCTGCTCATTCATTTGCTGCGCGAGGAGCGCCAGGTGCCGATGGAGAAAAAAGTCAGCAACCAGCTGCATGAAGTGATCCACGAGGTAGCCAACTACGTGCTCCAGCATCCGGGCTTGCCCCACAAAGTGCAGGATCTGGCGGCGCGGGCCGGGTTGTCCCCGCGTTATTTCTCGATCAAGTTCAAGGAAATCATCGGGATGTCCGTTCAATCGTACATCATCAAATCGCGGATCGACCGTGCCCAGCACTTGCTGCTGCACGCCGGCATGAACGTCACCGAGGTGGCCGACGCGCTCGGCTACCGGGACATTTTCTTTTTCAGCCGCCAATTCAAGCAGTACACCGGCAAAAGCCCGTCGGAAATCCGCTGATCGAAGATTTGGGCCAGGCGCGGGCAAAAGGCGCTTGTTCTGAGCTTGGTCCCCAAATAAGGACAAAAAGTCCGCTATTTTGCGGAGGCGGTGGGGAAACCTCACAATAGCGGCATAAATCACATTGCTGCTCATATCAAACCCGACAAGTTGCGTATTTATTCTAACGGCCGATACAACCGTTAGATTTCCGGTAGACCCGGGTACCCGCTTGAAATGGCACGCCGGCTTGTCCAATCCCCAGCCTCATACCCATCTCTCTCCCGTATGGGTTCGGCCATTCATGAAGCGGCAAGACGCCGTCAGGCGTTTAAGCAGCGCGACGGAGGCGTAAAGCGGCCGAGCAACTCGCCCATCCGCACCTTCTGTCCGGCCTCTAGTCCGGGCAACGGCTGAAAACTCCCGCTTTCGGTCAGCAGCACCACGGTGGAGCCGAATTCGAAATAGGCGAGATCGTCTCCCTGGTTCCAGCTTTTCGCCCGTTCGTCGGTATATTTGATGCTGCTGACGTTCATCGCCCCGACTTTGACGAGCGCCACCTCTCCATGGTCATGGGAAATATACGTAATCAGCCGCTCGTTCCGGCACAACACCTTTTTCATATGGCGCATGCCGAAGTCGTTAACCGGATATACCCGGCCTTTGATATGCTCGCTTTCCAGCTTTTTGCCGGTGACGGGGGCATGGATGCGATGGTAATCGGTCGGGCTCAAATATAGCACAAAAGCATAGCCATGCTTATACGATTCGATGCGCGGGGAACGGTTGAGCAGTTCCTCAACGGAGTAATCCTGGCCTTTCACGTTTAGAATCGTGCCGGAGCGGATTTCCCCCATAAACGTAATCAGCGCGTCCACGGGGCTGACCATGCCGCCCTGCTCCGCATGAACCGGACGCATGCCCGGCTTTAATTTGCGGGTGAAAAATTCGTTGAGCGTCCGGTATTCCCGCAGTTCTTTTTCCGCTTCATGCAGTGGAATTGCGTACGATTTTGCGAACAAAGGGATCATCAGCCGGCTGATTTCCGAATGGGAAAACTTTCCCATCAGCCTGCAAACCGATTTGCGGGAGGACAATTCCGTCATCCACTTCATCCATGCTGCCGCCAAGAAAGCAACCTCCTACTCTTGATGTGCCACTTCCGCTTATCTTGACACAGAACGGGGACGAAATCAACATGAAAGCGATTTCTCCCGCGCATTGAAACTTGAATGTTTAAAATTTGTTCTTGATGCTTGAAAACGGTTGGTGTATGTTAAAGACAATCGCATACGATACGGGGGCTTGAGTGAATCAGGCTGAGATGGCAGCATATTCCGCTGCGGACCGTTAATCTGATCTGGATAATGCCAGCGTAGAGAATCGAATGTCCGGGATATACCCTGCGTCCATACCCGTGACCTGAGCGCCGCCTGAGCTTATTCTGGCGGTTTTTTGTCGTTTGCGAAAAAAATATATTTTTTGAAAAGGGGAGAAAAACATGCAAGAGGCAGCAACAAAACAAAGCGGCCGCGGGCTGAAGCTGAGCGATCTGCTGGTAACCGTGCTCGTGTCGGTCGTGCTTGGCGTAGTTTATCATTTCTGGAGCTCGGTGTATAACTTGTTCTCGCCGCTGTTTCCGCAGGCCGATGAAATCGTCTACGGAATGTGGTTTCTGGCTCCGACGCTCGTATTTTTGCTGATCCGTAAGCCGGGGGTGGCGCTGATCGCGGAAGTGGCCGCAGCTCATGTGGAAATTTTGTTCGGCAGCGAATGGGGCGTTCAGCTTGTGCTGTACAGTGTGCTGCAAGGCTTGGGGGCGGAGCTCGTATTCGCGGCTTTCCGGTACCGCAAATTTTCCGGTTCCGTCGCCGCTCTAGCCGGCATCGGGGCCGCGGTCGGCTCCATCATTCCGGATATTTATTACGGATACGTGCAGGACTATGAAACCTGGCTGCTGATCGCCAAATACGCGATGCGGGCCGTCAGCTCCGCGCTGATCGCCGGCTACTTCGCTTACGGGCTGGCCAAAGCCGTGGAGGCCACGGGCGTGACCACCCTGCTGCGCCCCGTCGATCCCAAAGATTATGCGGCGCTGGATGATTAACCATGGAAACGGCCGTTGAAGTTTGCGATCTTAGGCTGAAATTTCCGGGGGAGACGCGGTTTGTGTTTAAGGATTTGAGCTTTCGGGCTTTTCGCGGGGAAAAAGTGCTCCTGCTCGGCCCCAGCGGGAGCGGGAAATCCACGCTTCTCCAGGTGCTGTCGGGGATTATCCCGCGGCTTGTGGAGGTTCCGATGCGCTGTGCGTCGCAGCGTTTGCCCCGCTCCTGGGGCTATGTGTTTCAGGATCCCGATACCCAGTTTTGCATGCCTTTCGTGGATGAGGAGCTGGCTTTTACGCTGGAAAACCTGGGGGTCCCCCGGCCGGAAATGACCGCCCGGATGGAGGCGGTGCTGGAGGACGTCGGGCTGCGTTTGCCCGAGCTGCACATGCCGATCCAGGCTCTGTCGCAAGGGATGAAGCAGCGGCTCGCTTTGGCTTCGGTGCTGCTCGGCGATCCGGAGGTTTTGCTGCTCGACGAGCCTTCCGCGCTGCTCGATCCCGAAGGGCGCGAGCAGATTTGGCAGTCCGTCAGCCGCATTGCCGAGGGCCGCACGCTGATCATCGTCGAACACCGGATCGAGGAAATTCTGGCGCTCGGACTCGTCGACCGGGTCGCATTGTTCGGACCGGACGGCCGCCTGCTGGGCCAGGGATCGCCGGAGACGATTTTTGCGGAGTTCCGGCGGAAGTTAAAGGAGTTCGGCATCTGGTATCCCGGAGTTTGGACGGAGTTTCTGGCCGCGCCGGAGGGGCGGCGCCTGCTGGAGCCGGTGCCGGCTCCGGCGCGGAGCGGGGATGGCGGCGGTTCCTCCGCCGGGACGCCGGGCTTTCCCTTGGGCGCTCCCTCGAGCGCTCCGTTCTCGGCGGCTGCGTGCTCCGGCCCAATCCCCGGCCCCGCGCCGCTTGTCGAACTTAAAGGATTTCGCGGGCTGAGGATGGGGAGGCCGGCTATAGAAGTCGAACATGCCGCGGTGATGCCCGGCGATTTTATCGCCGTCACTGGACCGAACGGCGCGGGAAAAAGCTCGCTGCTGCTCAGCCTGATGGGACTGCTGAAAACGGAGGGCGAATACTTTCTGCGGGGCGTTCCGATGCAAGGGGGCAAGGTCGGCCGCCGCGTCCGCCGGCGCCAGATGGAGCGGGCGGCACGGGAAATCGGCTTCGTCTTTCAAAACCCGGAATTTCAATTTGTCGCCGACCGGGTGGACGAGGAAGCCGCTTTTTCGCTTAGGGAAGGCGGGCTTTCCGCGGCCGGAATTCGCGGGCGTACGGCGCGGATTTTGCGGCAATTCGGCCTGGAAGGGTACGAGGGGCGGCATCCCTACCAGCTGTCGCTGGGGCAAAAACGGCGGCTCAGCGTCGCCAGCGCGGCCGTGCGCGAGCAGCCGCTGCTGCTGCTCGACGAACCGACCTTTGGCCAGGATGCGGCAAACGCGTTTTCGATCCTTTCGTTATGCGAAGAGCTGCGGCGGCGCGGGACGGCGATCGTGATGGTCACGCACGAGGAGTGGATTGCCGCCACGGCAGCGACCCAGCGCTGGGAAGTGCGGGAAGGGCGGCTGGTCTCCCGCTTCTGCACGGAACGCGGGGCGGCAATGGCCGGGATTGCGGCGGAGCCGGGAGGAACGGGCCTGTCCGAATCGGCCGGCTCCTTCGCTTCTTCCGCCCCCGGCAGAGCAGCCTCCGGCTCCGCCCCAAAGGCGGTGACCCTGCGATGAAGCCGCTATTGGCCCCCAAAATGAAAGGCTGGCTGCACCGGGCCAACCCGGCCTGCAAGCTGGCGCTGTTCGTTTTGCTGTTTCTGGTGACCTTGTTTACGCACCGTCCCGATTTCATGTTTTATCAAGCCGTATTGTTTACGCTGCTCCTGTTTCTGCTGAGCGGATACGAGCCGTGGAAAATCGCGCTGCTTGTCCTGCCCTTTCTGCTCATCTTCATTTCGTCTTCCTCTACGATGATTTTGTTCGGCAAAGGCGAGCACGAATGGTGGTCCTGGGGCCTCATTCGCATTTCGGAGGAGAGTTTTTTCCGCGGCGTTCACATCGGGCTCAAGTCGGTAACCTTTGCGGCGGAAGGCTTGCTCTTCGTGCTGACCACCTCGTCCGTCGCCCTGTTTTACTCGCTGATGCAGCAGGTCAAGCTTGCGCCCAAATATGCCTACAGCTTTATGGCTTCCGTGCGGCTGCTCCCGATGGTCTGGGAGGAGCTGCAGATCCGCCGGAGCGCCCTGCGCATCCGCGGCGTGCGCACGCCGCGGGGACCGCGGGGCTGGGCCAAGCTGGCCCGGCTTTACGCGGTGCCGCTGCTCTCGCAAAGCATCCGCCGGGCGCACCGCGTGGCCGTGGCCATGGAGGCCAAAGATTTTGACGGCAGCCGGCCGCGCACTTATTATTACCGCTTCGCTTATTCGCGGTATGACCTGCTGGTGCTGCTCGTCATGGGCGCTGCCGTGGCGTCCGCCTTCGCGCTTTCGCGGACGTATCCGCTGTTCGGCATTGCCGATGTCAGGTGAGCAAGGACGATTATAAGGCATTTTCCTGCGGCAGCTTTGGCGCGGCCGTCCGCCCTTGCGGATGATCGAGCAGGTATTTTGCGTAAGACATCGGCTGACGGTACGTGTTTTTCCATATCTCGGTCAACCCGGCTTTGCGGAATCCGTAACGTTGGTCGCGTCCGTTGCATTCAATAAAGTAGGGACGCCCGCTCATGGTGAGGCCGATGTCGAGACCCAGATCGGCAAGCAGGGGCAACTGCTTGCCGAGATAACGGCTGATCGCCAGCGCCAGCGCCTCTACATGGGCGAGGGCCGCGGAGACTGAATGCGGGGACAAAACATGGACCAGCAGCTCTGCCGCCGGAATCACTTCCCCTCCCTTGGCGATGTTGCACAGAAAACTGCCTTTGCGGGCCACCTTGGCGAACAGCCCCGTAACGGCCCATTCGCCGAGCCCGCCGCGTTGGACGGTAACGCGCAAATCTATCGGACGGGAGTCGTATTCCGCCAGCGGAATGCGCTCCTGAACGAGGTAAGGGGTCTGCTGCAGCAAGCGCCGCGTCCAGAGCGGCAAGTCTCCTTGGGGGAGCTTGGCGGTTCGCCATTCATTTTTTTTATCTTTGGACGCATAGATCAGTTCCCAGCTTTGCTCATTGCGGCGCAGCCGCATGATTCCGTATCCTACGGAACCGCGGATCGGCTTAAGCATCAGGTCGGAATATTTGGACATCATGGCGCGCAGTGCGGCCGGCTTGGCCGGAGCGGCCTCGGGCAAATAGCCGCGCAGATGCGGAGCGTTCCACAGCAGGCGGTGGATGACATCTTTGCCATAACGGTTGTTGACGTTGAAAATCGCGATGCCCCGGGAGATCAGGTTGCGGATCTGTTGGTGCGCTGCAGGCTCGGGATATAAGGCCCGGTTATGAATGACCGGCGGCAGGGGAAGGTCGGTGATCACGTATTCTTTGCCATTCGATACGTAGCCGGAGCAGGTTCCCCGGAACAGGTCGATATCGCCCAAGCGGAGAAAGCAGGGGATCAGGCCGTGTTCCCGGGCCGCCTCTTCATAATTGGAGATCGACTCCTGGCCGGTTTTTCGCTGCGGAATTCCCCGGAACATCCCGGAGTTCAGCAGTATTCCTACATAGTCCTGCTTCAAAGGTAGTTCCTCCTCCCTTGCTTCTTCCTCTAATCTATGTTGTCCCGTTCAAAAAGAGTGGACGACTGTTCTGCGTCAGCCGCCTGTTTTCGGGCAGGCTTCCCGAAACCCCGCTTCCTGGCCGGCAGTCACATTTACCGGGCGGGTATCGTATATTTAGGGTAGCGAAGCTAGCGAAAGGAAGGAGGGGATCGTTCATGGAACGGGAAAAGACAGCGGTGATCACGCCCGGATCGTTCGCCGCGCCTTCAGGCAAAAGCAGTTCGGTGGAACGGATGATTGAAAAAATGGTCCCGCTCGCGGCGGAACATGTAAAAATCCGCATTTTTGGCATGGCGGACGGACATTTGCCTTCCCAGGGCTGGATCGGAAACGTTCCGATTTACCGTTTGCCCGGCGGGCGGCTCTATCTGGAGTCGATTTTACGCCATTTGCGAAAATGGCGGCCCGGAACCGTTGACGTTCACAATCGGCCGCTGCTTGCTTTTCAGTTAAAAAGCCGCCTGCCGCTGGCCCGGGTGCTGCTTACCCTTCATTCCACCGCGTTTATTTCCCCTTCCTGCCACCCCAAACCCCGCATGCAGCAAATGCTCGAAAGCGTAGACGGGATTGTCGTGGGCAGCGAGTATTTGAAGCAGGAGCTGCTATCCCGGTTCCCCGGCCTTTTCACGCCGATTTGGGTCAATCCGCCGGGCGTCAGCCCGGAGGATTTCGTTCCGCGCTGGACACCGGACGGAGAAGCGCTGCGCAGGGCGCGGCTGGCCGAAGGCGGGTGGGAAAACCGGAAGGTGGTCCTGTTCGTCGGCCGCCTGCTTCCGGCCAAAGGCGCGCACCATTTGCTGGCCGCGTTTCCGGGCGTGCTGCGTCAGGTGCCCGAAGCCATGCTGATCATCGTGGGCGGCAGTTGTTACGGCGCCAACCGGGAAACGGACTATGTCTGCAAGCTTCAAGCGATGGCGGAGCCCTTTAAGGACCGGGTTGTTTTTTTGCCGTTTACGCCTTATCCCAAAATCGCCGACTGGTACAATACCGCCGATTGCCTGGTCGTTCCGCCTAGCGAAGAAGAAGCGTTCGGCCTGGTCAATATCGAGGCGATGGCCTCGGCCGTGCCGGTCGTAGCGGCCCGTACGGGCGGAAATCCCGAAATCGTCGCGGACGGTTATTCCGGGTTTCTGGTGCCCGCGGAAGGGAGGGTTGGCGAGTTGGCGGACCGGATCATCCGGCTGCTGCAGGATGAAGCGCTGTGCAAAACGATGGGTCTGGCCGGATACGAGCTTGCCCGCAGCCGCTTCCGCTGGCAGCATACGGCCGACCGGTGGGTCGAGATGATCTGCGCCGGCAGGGTCATTCCGGCAAACACCCCGCAATGGAAACAGCAGCCTTAGCGGGAAAAAGCTTGATGCAGGTGGATATAGAAAAGACCTGGCCGCCGGCCAGGCCTTTTCTATGATATCGCGCACGTACCGCCCGATAGTTGCAAAAGATACATTTATTGTTCGCAAAATGGAGCGGGGCGCTTGTTTAAATGCAAAACCTGCATTTAAACCTGAACTATTCGCAGGGGCCGGCAAGAATGTATGGTTTAACCCGATTGTTCGCGATAATCTAGTTGTACGTATTGCTTTTAAGCGGAAATGAAATGTACAAATGTGCGTAAACCCGTATTTTGACATAGCTCCCCAACCTGTTTTATCCCTGTATCAATGCAGGGGCAACAAGTAAGGACCCGGCCGCCGGCCGGGTTTTTCTTGTCTGAAGAGCCGTGATAGCGGCGGAAGCGACAGGGGCAGAGTGGCAAGTTCGGCCCGGAGGACAGCTGTACGTTTGCCGTTACAACGCCGACAGCATCACATACACTGTTGTATATGCTCCGGTATATCACGATCTGGGAGGAAAGAGACATGGTCAATAAACGCAAAATTCAAGGCCGCCTGAACCGTAAAAAGATTCAGAGCAAGCCGGCGATGCCGCGTTTGGTCAATCATCAGGACCCGATTGTTTCGATCATCATCCCGGCGATGAACGAAAGAGCCACGCTGCGGGACGTTCTGCGCGAAGCCGGACGATTGCATCCCCGCAGCGAAACGATCGTCGTCGCAAACGGCTCGACGGACGGAACGGCGGAGCTGGCCAAAAAAAGCGGAGCCCGCGTGATCCGATCGGCAAAGCCGCTTGGGCACGATGTCGGCAGACGCGTCGGTGCGGAGGCGGCCCGCGGCTCGGTGCTCCTGTTCATCGACGCCGACATGGTCATCCCGGCAAAGGAGCTGCGCCCTTTTGCGGAGGCGGTGTTATCCGGGGTGGACGTGGCGCTGAACGGATATTCCGGTCCGGTTGTTAGCAAAAAGACCCACCCGGTCGTGCTGGCGAAGCATGTACTGAACGGCATGCTGTCGCGAACCGATCTGAAAGGAGCATCTTTAACCGCCGTTCCGCATGCTTTAAGCAGGCGGGGGGCGGAACTCATTGGACTTCAAACGCTGGAGGTTCCTCCGCTGGCCCAGGCCAAGGCGGTGCTTCTCGGCTTAAACGTGCAGGCCGTCCACACCGTGCCCGTGGGCAGATTAAATCCGGTCAGGGCCCGGCGGCGAGCTGGAGGAAGACGTGAAGATCCGCTGACCTCTCTGGTTGTCGGCGATCATTTGGCGGCCGTGCATTGGCTGACCCTCCAAAAAGGGCCGCGCGGCGGTTACGGCGATCTCGGCCGCATGCGCGGCAGGGTGAGGTGGATGGAATGAATGCGAGAAAACAGGTAAAGCGCCGCAGCAGCCGCACATGGCCCCTGCCGGGACGGACGCGCAAAAGACGCCGCCCTAAGCAGGCGCAGCCGGGCCGCGCAGCCGGACGGCTTTCAAGCGGCTATCGCTTTGGCCGCCGCCCTGGCGTTCGGCAGGACGGCCCAGGCCGCACCCAAACCGGCGGGGCGGCCCCTATGGCCGGCGAGAACCATCGGCTGGAGCTGGCGGCAGCGGAAGCGGGGATCCGTGCCGCCATATTGGACGGGGCCCAGGGCGCCGCGGAACCGGAGCGGATGCAGCAGGGCTTTCAAAGCTGGTATCTTGATCATGCCCCGGCAGGTTTGTCCTATCGTGAAATACTGCCGATCGCCCTCGCTTTCCGCAAGGGTTACGCAGACGCATCCGGGCTCGCGGACCCGTGGATTCCACTGCCGTTAAAGGAAGGCGCAGCCGCGATCGTCACCGCAAGCAACGAAGAACGAACGCTGCCCGCCGTGTTAGCGGAGCTGTGCAAGCTGCCGTTCAAGGAAATCATCGTTGTGCTGAACGGCTGCAGCGATGGCAGCTTTGCCGCAGTGGAACGGGATCCCCGGGTGACGAAGCTGAATTTTCCGGAGCGGCTGGGCCATGATATTGGACGGGCGATAGGCGCTGCGGCAGCCTCGGAGCCTATTTTGCTGTTTACCGACGGAGATATGGTTTTGCCTGCGGAGGAATTGGCGGCTTTTCTGATCGCCGTCGACCAGGGAATGGACCTCGCGCTGAACAATCTGTCGCCGTATTTGCCTCCGTTTCCGCAGCAGGATGAGGTGACGCGCTGCAAAACGTTCCTGAACCACGCCTTGGGGCGGCCCGATTTGCAAGCCAACTCGCTAACGGCGGTACCGCATGCGATTTCTCGCCGGACGCTGCAGACGGTGGGAACCGGGGCGTTGATCGTCCCTCCGAAGGCCCAGGCGCTGGCGCTCGCCCGCGGCCTCACGGTCGGCGCTCCGCATTCCGTCGACGTCGTGCGGAAAAACCGGATTCGCAGGGGCAATACCGGGGCCGGAAACGCCGTTGCCCAAATGATTATCGGCGACCATATCGAAGCGCTGGGCGCGGTGATGCAGACGGAAGGCGTGCGCCTGCGCCATACTACGCTGCCCAGGAGCGAGCTGGCGAAAGCGAGGAATGCGCTGTGAGCGGAGGCGGACTAACCAGCATTATCATACCGACTTACAACGGGCTGCATTTGCTTCGGCCCTGCGTAGAAGCGATTCGTAGGCATACGGAGGTACCGTATGAAATTATCGTTGTGGATAACGGTTCAGATGACGAAACCGCGCAATTCTGCTTACGGGAAAAGCTTATTTTGGCGGCATTGCCGCGAAACGAAGGTTTTCCGGCTGCCGTGAATCGGGGACTATTGATCGCGTCCGGCGAGCAGCTTCTCGTGCTGAACAACGACGTCATCGTGGCCCCGGGATGGCTGTCCAATATGCTGGCCGCTCTCGGCAGCGCGGACGATGTCGGCCTGGTCGGCCCGGTGACGAATTACGCCAGCGGCCGGCAGCAGGTCGCCGTCCCTTGGAAGGATCGGGACGATTTCCTCCGGGCCGCCGAGCGGTTCAACCGGTCCGATCCCGGCAAATGGCAGGACGTCCGGCGCCTGGTGGGCATGTGCCTGCTGTTCAAGAGGGGAGTGCTGGACAGGGTAGGGCTGTTGGATGAGCGGTTTTCGCCGGGCCATTATGAAGACGACGACTACTGTTACCGGGCGCGGCGGCAGGGTTACCGGCTGCTGATCTGCGGAGATACGCTGGTCTACCATGCCGGCAGCGCAAGCTTCAGAGCCTGTCATCCGGGAGGATGGAACGGGATCATCGAGCAAAACCGCAAAAAGTTCATCGATAAATGGGGAGTGGATCCCTGGCAGTTTATCTAGCTTATATCACTTTTTTTGGGGAGGAGAGTTCATGAAAGGTGTGATTTTGGCGGGAGGCACGGGAACGCGTCTATACCCGCTGACCCGGTTAATCAACAAGCATCTGCTTCCTGTCGGGAATCATCCGATGGTCTGTTACGGCATAGAACGGCTGCGTCAAGCCGGAATCACCGACATTCTCATAGTCATCGGCAAGCAGTCCGCCGGATTGTACGCGGATTATCTCGGCAGCGGCGAAAATTTTGGCGTAAACCTGACGTATCGCGTACAGGAGTCGGCGGGAGGCATCGCCGAAGCGCTGGAACTCGCCGAAGGATTTATTCCGCCCGGAGACAAATTCGTCGTACTGCTGGGCGATAACTTGTTTTTGGACGATTTGACCCCGTACGTGGAAAAGTTTAAGCAACAACCGCCGGGAAGCGCCCGGGTGATGCTGAAGCCGGTGGACGATCCCCGCAGATACGGCGTTCCGGTGTTCGACGTGGCCGATCCGAGCTTGATCGCCTACATCGAGGAAAAACCGAAAAAGCCGAAATCGAACTTTTCGGTCACCGGCATTTATATGTATGATGATGCCGTTTTCGGGATTATCCGCGGCATCGGCCGGTCGGCCCGCGGCGAGCTTGAGATTACGGACGTCAATAACCGCTATGCCAAGGCGGGCAAGCTGGAATACGACGTCCTTCAGCTGTGGTGGGGGGACGCCGGAACGCCGGAATCGCTGCAGGAGGCAAGCATCCGGATGCGTGGCGTCCTTCCCTGACCGTTATTGGACGCGAAAGGGGCGTTATGAGGATGGCACATCGCGCTCAAAAAGCCGGCCTGTCCCGCAAAACGCGGACAGCGGCGAGAAGAGCGGCGGGGGCGAAGCGCCCCCGCCCTGCCGGAAGGCGCGGCGGCAACAGGCGGTACGCCGGCGGAAAGCGCGGCGGCTACGGTCGGCACGCTAGCGGAAAGCGCCGCCGTACCGCCGGACGGTGGAACGCGGCGGCGCGGCGGACGGCGGCGGGCCAGGGTGCTTACGCGCCGCAGCCAGCCAAGGCAGCGGCTCCCCCGTCGCCCTCGGCTTCGCCGAAAGCGGCGGCGTTTTTCCCGGCCGCGCCTTTCCCGGCCGCCGATTCGGCGGAGTTCGCGACCCGCGAGGAGGCCTATGCCGCCGGGTACCGCGAGGGGCTGTTCGCGGGCGGGGAGGCGAAGCTGGAGCGGCTTATTCCCCGCCATATGATGCTGCCCGAGCTGACGGTGGACGATGTCATCGCCGCCGGATTCCATGCCGTCGCCGGGGCGTTGTCCCCTTTGCTGCGGGCTGCCGACGTGTTTGCGGCCGCCGAGCGGGCCCTTAGCGAAGGTCGGCCGCTGTCCATCGTGCGCCTTGGCGACGGCGAAATGCTGACGCTCGCCCATGACACCGTCCTCCCGGTGGAGGAGGCGATGCGCTGGGGCGCTTTTTTGCCCTATGCGGGCGTACAGCTGCCGGATCCGGCCGCGCGCGAGGCGCTTGCCGCCGCCGTCCGCGCCGCCGGCATCATCGGCATCCCCCAATCTCGCCATCCCTCCTATCAGGGCTTGCTGTTTCCGGTGTTTCGCCATTACGGCATCGATTACCGCACGCTGCAGCTCACCACCTCTACGATCAATTACGAGTTGAACGAGGAGGGGTATTTCGCCAGGCTGCTTAAAGGCCGCCGCGTGCTTTTGATCGGCGATAAGGCTTTCGCCCTTGCGAAGGTCTTGAGGCTTTGGGGAGCCGATATTGCCGGCAGCATCGCCCCGGTCAACGGGGTGGGCGACGTGCCGCGGATAATGGAGCTTGCGCGCGGCATCCCGTTTGACCTTGCCCTCGTCGCCGCAGGAATCGCCGCCGTCATTCTCTGTGAACGCCTCGCCGGAGAGCACGGCAAGGTGACGCTTGACCTTGGGCATCTGGCCAACAAATTGATCAGTGGAGAGGCGGTTATGCCGCCGATTCAGGAGGTGTAGACGCTTGGCGCTCGGAAGAAACCGCAAACCGGGTAAACGCCAGGGGCTAAGCGGCCCCGATGTTAACCGCAAGGAAGACTCCCGGCGCGCTTATGAACACGGGTATGCCGCCGGTTACGCGCACGGGATTGTGGAAGGAAAACGTTCGTTCGGCGCGGGCTTTGAAGGAACGAGCATCATCATACCTACCTACAACCGTAAAGACTTGCTGGCCGAATGCCTGGACCGGATCGAGGCCCATACCGCTCCGCCCTATGAAGTGATCGTCGTGGACAACGGATCGGACGACGGCACGGTAGATGAAGTGCGCCGGCGCCGAAACCGGGTCCGTTTGGCCGTTCATCCGCAAAACCTCGGTTTTGCGCGAGCGGTGAATACGGGGCTGATGATGGCCAAAGGACAAACGATCGTGCTGCTCAACAACGATGTGCTCGTAACGGAGCGCTGGCTGGATCAGCTGCTGGGCTGTCTGAAGCTGACCGGGGCGGCGGCCGTCGGGCCGGTCACGAATTACATCGGCGGTGACCAGCAGATCGACGTGCCCTATGAGGATGTCGCCGAAATGCCGGCTTTCGCCGCTGCCTATAACGCCCCCGATCCCCGGAAATGGCGGGAGGTAAGCCGCCTGGTCGGCTTTTGCCTGCTGTTTCCGCGCAGTACGCTGGAGCAAGCCGGTTATTTTGATGAGGGATACATTATCGGCAATTATGAGGATGACGATTGGGTGGCCAGACTGCTTTTGCAGGGCAAAAGGATGGTGATGGCCGGCGATACGTTCGTTCACCATTACGGAAGTTCCACGATGAAAGCGCTTGGTGCGCAAGGCTTTGAGCAAGTGAATGCCCGCAATCACGACTATTTTGCCGAAAAGTGGGGGGATCTGCACGGATTTCTCCTCCGCAAACCCGAGTCCCGGACGGGGCAAGGGCAGAGGGCGGTTGATTTTTATCCTACGCATACGTATGTAAAAGGGTGGTCCGATACGGTGTATTGGCTGGAGCACGGCGTAAGGCATCCGGTTTCCGCAGCCCTGCCGGGAGTGACGGGGGGCGGCCCGGCCCCGGTCCGGCTATCGGTTGTCGATCTGCTGCAAATTCCGGTTGGCGCGCCGCAAACCCCGGCGGAACCGCGGGCGGAAGAAACCGCCGGCCTGCCTGAAGGGGCGGTGGCCCGCAGCACCGATGGACGCTTATATCAGATCGACCGCGGCCAGCGGCGGGAAATCATGTCGGAATACGCCTGCCGTGTATGGAATCTGCGCGTTTTTCCGGAAATGGTTCCGTCCCATATTCTGCAGCAATATCCGGCCGGCCTCCCCATTACGCCCCCGCCCCGCATCATCAGCGAAGATTTGTAATGAAAATTTGCAAACTCATCCTGCTTGGAACGCGCAAATCCGTACCGGCATATGCTAATGCAGGGCACAGGCGGGCAGGTCCTCGGCTAGGCGAGGATGCGGGTAGCCCATTCATGAGGAGGAATCAGGGTGGAGGAGAAAATTTCGGAGATCATCGCCCATATGTCCCACTCCCACCAGCAAATGGCGCGGGTGATTGACGCCGAGCGGCAGGTTGCCGTGCGGATGGCTCAGATCGTGCACGCCATTCCTGATGCCGAACCCGCATTTGAGGGAACGTCCGGGATTCTTGAAAATGCGGGACGGATCAACAAAAGCGTGATCTCTTATTTAAATGCCATCGCCGATTTGGAAGAGGCCATGGCTGAGAATCTGGGTGTTGTAATGAAGGAAATGAAGGGTCAGGATGAAGAGTGAAGCAAGCGTAAAGCGGGGAATGATGCCATGAGCAGGGAGCAGGCATATCTGAACATGTTGGATGCGGCCGCCAAAATTCAGTGGAACGCCGCGATGATTTTGGAAGCCAAGGCAGTAGAAGCGGAGAAGGTCCGCAATTGGATACTCAACCACGTCCTGGAAAACAGCTTTGAGGATCATGAGAAGCAGTTGTCCGACCCGCTTGACGTCCATGAACAGCTTGTGGAAGTGATCGAAGGCTTAACCAAACTGCAAAACGGGCTGCACAGCAATTTGAAGAACTTATTGCCCGAAGAAGAGGAGGATTCCTTGTCCGGGAGCGGCGGCGGGTTCAGCGGCCTGTTTGGCGGCGGTTTTGATATGGAGGATTCCGACAAATGAGATCCGCGCTGAAGGCCGGAGAGGAAGCCAAGCTTCGGCTTATCGATTCCATCAGCCAAAGCCAGCAGGCCATGGCCCGGATCCTTGGCAGCCTGGCCGACGTGACGGAATTGTCCGGCGATACCGCCAGGCATTTGGCTCAAAACGTCGAGAAGCTGACGAAATATCAGGAAGCGATGGCCCGGACCGTCTGCGGGCTGTCTTTCCATTGCGTTTATTATGGAACTCCTTCGTTGCCCTGGATATCGGATTCATGTTTTGCCGCAAAAGATGCCGCCCGAGGAGAACAGGAGGATTGAAGTGATGGCAAAAACGAAAATCCGGCGCAGCCGCCGGGTCAAATCCGCAGCGCTCAGAAAAGCCCGGTTAAGAAAAAAGCGTAAATTGACGTTAAAGCGGGGGCGGGGAGCCGTCCGCAAACGGGCCCGCAAAAAAACGATCAGGAGAGTGAGCCCTCGGCGCAAAAGGCTGAGACGCCGGCGGCGCGTGGCCGCGCTGCCGCTTCCTCCCGCGCCGGAGCCGGCCCCCGAACCGGCGCCCGAACCGGCGCCGGCGCCGCCTCCACTAACGACTCCGGAAGGAGCAGCCGCTTATGAACAGGCATATAACGGGGCCTATCAGGAAGGGTTTAATGCCGGTTTTGCGCAAGGGTATGAGGATGGACATAAGCTGACTTACAAAAACCAAATTTAAAACGGTGAATGCTGAGCCTGAATCCCGCTGCCTGTCTAAGGTAGCGGGTTTTTTTTACATTATAGAATTTACAACTCAACTTTCGCAGCAAAAAATCGGCAGACAAGCCTTGAAGCAGCTGGGGCTAAAGTAGCGCGAAGTGAGGGGCAAAAAGGTGTAGCCGCTCGACCCGCCCATCGTGAGCATAGGAGATCTTTTGCAAAACGTGCCGGTGGCATGATCTCTAAATCGGACAAGCAACTCGGCCGCCTTGCTGCGATTTCGCTCAAACATGGAAGCAAGGAAGCATGGAAGCGCCAACGATGTAGAGGCGTCACGATCCGGCGGGGTCAGCGGATCCACCTTCTGGACCGTAGCCGTTTCGAGCCGTGTCACAAATCGACGCCAGGTGAGGGGGCTGTTTAAAGGGGGCTGCTTAAAGGGACTGTCTAGAGCGCTTGTGTCTTGGTGTCCCTGCCTGCTTCCTGCCTTTGTACGATTATCCCTTTTGTTCATGGAGCAGGAGCAAGGGGTGGCTAGAGCAAGGGTTCCAAAAAAAGAGAGAAGAAAAAAACAAAAAAGATGAGGAAAAAATGAGGCGTTTCAGGTGAGATTTTCAGCTTGATAAGAGAACGTGTGTTTGGTATAATGAAATAAATGGAACTTATGTTCGTATATTCTTGATTCGGGGGCGAGCGGATATGGAAGTCAATACGGGAACGGAACATCAGCCATTCAGCAGCCGTTTTAACAGCGAGCAGGACTGCATGGAGGCGCTGATCGCGATGAAGTGGCCAAACGGCTTCGTCTGCCCGCGCTGCGCTCACACCCGGTGCAGCCGTTTGACCTCCCGGCATATCCCTTTGTTTGAGTGCGGAAAGTGCAAGCATCAAACATCGCCTTTGGTCGGCACGATTTTTGAAGGAACGCATCTCCCCCTGGTGAAGTGGTTTCAGGCCCTGGAGTTGTTCCTGCTCCCTGACGGCATCTCGGCGCTGCGGATGAGCAAGGTGATCCGGGTCACCTACAAGACCGCCTGGTCGCTGCTGCAAAAAATACGCCATGCCGTGGGGGAGTTCGATGCCAGGGAACTGCTTTCTGGAGACGTGAAGGTGAACAGCGATCAGTATGGGCGTAACCCGTCCCGGTGTCAGCTTTCGCATCCGTACGCCTCGGTGGTCGTAGCCGGCTGCACGGTCATGGAGTCGGGCGAGCCGGAGCAAGTCAATATCCGTCTGGTACCGCATAAGCGGGGAGGCGAAGAAAGGGCAAACCGTCACGATCTAACCGCGTTTATTGGCGGGCATGTGGATGTCCGTACATCGGCGGTACAGTTGTTCCCTCAGGCCTTTCGGCTGTATGCGCCCTTGCGGAAAGTGGTGAGGGAGGCGTGGGAATCGCTGAAGGGTACGTATGGAGCCTTGGGGCTGAAGCACCTGCAGGCGTATCTGAACGAATACACCGGACGCCGCCGGCTGCGCCTGCAAGAAGGACTGCCCGGAGCGAAAGAAACGATGCGGCAGAAGTTACTGCGCATGTGTGTGGCGATTCCGGCGCTCCCTTACCGCCGGCTGATCGCGCGCCAACCGAACCAGCCCCTTGCGGCTGCGGCCTGATCGTGGTGCTTGAAAATATGGGGGGAGTTTGATGCAGATCAACTTAATGGGTCCTTGATCTCCTGTCCTGATCTCCTGTCCTGATCTCCTGTCCTGATCTCCTGTCTTAATCTCTTGTCTTAATCTCTTGTCTTAATCTCTTGTCTTGATCTCTTGTCTTGATCTCTTGTATGGTCTGTTTCACCTCCTCGAAACCTAATTTCTTCTCCTATGGCCTATGCCCGTCTAAATTATCTCGAACCTATCTGCTTCTCCACCAAATTTTCTTCTCCCGAGCTTGTCTGTTTCTCTGATGCATGATCAACTCTCAGCTACCTGATC
>SNQW01000179.1_pt1 | contig 42217 bp, 36 predicted proteins | sample 2580511 | NCBI WGS metagenome assembly SNQW01 (sample SAMN10953775, study PRJNA522744) | food fermentation metagenome | isolation source: 8-hour incubation of native-enriched microbial consortia from nixtamalized... | place: Mexico | collected 2017-09-24 | reverse complement strand
TCTTCTCCTATGGCCTATGCCCGTCTAAATTATCTCGAACCTATCTGCTTCTCCACCAAATTTTCTTCTCCCGAGCTTGTCTGTTTCTCTGATGCATGATCAACTCTCAGCTACCTGATCAAACGGGATAATCGTGCAAAGCCTCCGGATAGCAAGTGTTGATCTGCCGTCCCTTCCCCCCACTTCCCTGTCCTCAAGCTTTCGGGCGCCCTTCCGCGTTTCTTGCCACGATCGGTTTTCGAAATAACCGTTATTTTCGGAAAAACGGAGGTTTGCAAAATGTAACGGCACAGATCACCCTATTACCTCAAATCTGCCTGGACAAGCCGCCCTCGGGAACATCTGCGCAAAAGTGCAAACGCCAAAATAAGCGAACGCCCGCCGTCCGTTCCCGGGAAAAGGCGGATTTTCCCGGGAAAAACGTAATGAGGCTAGGTTATTTCACGGGCGGCATTCGCCAATTTCTAAGGCTTCCGGGTAGTCGTCCATGATGCACGTGTCCCCTCGGCATATATTTATTAAGACCCAGGAATCCCACAAAGATAGGATGAAGAGTTTGATGAACGAGATGGCAAATGCTCCCGGCGAAGCTTATCAAGCCGGATATAATGAGGGATACCGTTTTGGAGGATGCCGGGCCGTTCTGGACCGCATTCCGGCGGTTTCCCGGGAGAAACGCGGCTGGCGCGTACTTTATGTGCCTCAAGGATTTGAGGCGATCGACGGCGGAGTGGCGGCTGCCCTGCAGGAAGCGGTGCACGAGAGCAGGGTCGCATCTCCGGAAACGATGCTGCAGGAGGCGGAGCAGTTCCGACCCGATCTGGTGTTGGTGATGAACGCGCTGCATGTGTTCCCCGCCGATCATGCCGAGCAGATTTCCCGGATCCGCGAGATGGGTATGCGCACGGCCGTCTGGTTCGTCGATGATCCTTATTTTACGGATGATACCCGCAATCTGTCGCTATTTTACGACGTTGTATTCACTCATGAGATGGAATGCGTATCCCTTTATCGGGACGCCGGCTGCCGGGAGGTTCATTATTTGCCCCTGGCGGCGAATCCGCAGGTGTTCAGGCCGGTGCGGACGGGTCCGGAGCATCGGTTTGACGTTTGTTTTATCGGCAACGCCTTTTGGAACCGCGTGGAGCTGTTTGATCATTTAACGGAGTTTTTGCAGGACAAAAAAGTGCTGATCGCCGGAGGGTATTGGGAGCGGCTGACGAATTACGACCGGCTGGCCCGGTTCATTCGTCCCGGCTGGATCCCCCCCGAGGAGACGGTCCCTTACTACAACGGCTCCAAAATCGTCATAAATATTCACCGCCCCACCTTGACGGGGCAGGACAATCGGAACGGCCTGAATATCACGGGGGGGTCCATCAATCCAAGGACGTATGAGATCGCCGCCTGCGGTGCGTTCCAAATCACGGATGTCCGATCCGACTTGACCTCCTATTATCATCCCGGTTACGACATCGAGACGTTTCGCGATGCCGCCGAGCTTAGGGACAAAATCGCGTATTATCTTGAGCGCGAACAGGAGCGTCAGCAGATCGCCTGGCGTGCTCTCTGGACGACGCGGCGCGATCATACTTTCGGCGACCGGATCGGACGTCTTCTCGAAGCCGTCTTCGCCGACGGCAGCCGTTAACGATCAAATTTTTGAAGGAGTGACATTATGTTGACAGTACAATCGCCTGAGTCCGTGATCTTTGCCCCTGTAAGCAACCCTGCCGATCCGGCGCAGCTCGGGAGAAGCTCCGGGCTGCAGGACGGATACCACGAAGGATATTTGCGCGGCCGGGCCAGCGTTATCGTGCAGCGGGAACGGCCTCCTTTTGCGGTGCGCAACGCCAAGGTGGTATATGTCGCTTCCGGGAAAGGGTTCCCCTATGCTCCGATCGACGAAGCGATTACGGCGACGCTTCGGACATTGGTTACCGAGGTGATCGTTTTCGAACCGGGGCAGCTTCTCCCGGATCTCGCAAACGCATTGCGACCGGATCTCGTACTCGTGCTCGACGGCATGGAAATGCCGACCGAACAAATCGACGCGGTGCGGGCCATGGGCATTGCCACGGCCGTCTGGTTCACGGACGATCCTTATTATACGGATATGACCGTCGAGCTTTCCTCTCATTATGATTTCGTGTTTACACTCGAGCGCAACTGCATCGATTTATACCGCTCGGCCGGCTGCAGCCGCGTGCATTATTTGCCTTTTGCGGCGCATACGGAGCATTACCGTCCAACGCTGACGCCGTCGCCGATTCGCCGGAACCTCAGCTTTATCGGCTCGGCCTACTGGAACAGGGTGACTTACCTGCAGCCGGTGATCGGCGATTTGATGAACTATGGCTTGGTTATAAACGGCATCTGGTGGGATCGCCTGCCGGAATATGCGCAGTATGCCGACCGGATCGAGCTCGACAAATGGATGGGGCCGGTGGAAACGGCCGAAGCCTATAGCGGGACGAAAATCGTTCTGAACCTGCACCGCTCTCCGTTCGAGGAATCGGTCAACAACAATACGGCCGGCGTCCAGGCGGTGTCGCCGAATCCGCGGACGTTTGAAATCTCGGCCTGCGGCACGCTGCAGCTGGCGGATGCCCGCGATGATCTGGCGCTTTTTTACGAGCCGGGCAAAGAAATCGAAACGTTCTCTTCCCCTCAAGAGATGCTGGATAAGATCCACTTCTATCTGAACCATGAAAAAGAAAGACGAGAGATAGCGCTGAACGCTCTGGAAAGAACGTACCGCGATCATACGTACGCTAATCGCCTGGACGAAATGCTGCGTCACATTTTCGGATGACGGCAAGGTCCGGGATCTTCATAAACGGAGGTGACGGCGTTGCCGGAGCGAAAAAAGCTGTTTTTGTTCTCGCATGTCAGCAATGTCCGCAACATTACGGGGGCCGAAAAACTGCTGTTGTTTTTGGCCAGGAAGCTGTCCGCCAGCTTTGACTGCACGCTGGTCGTCCCCGGGGAAGGCCGGTTAACCTATTTGGCCCGGCGCAGCGGAATCGGCGTCCTGGTTTGCGATATTCCGCTCCTGTACGGGATGTGCTCCCCATATGAAGGACTGAACCGGGACGCTGAGGGGTTGATGGGCGGCAAGGCCGCCGAGCAGATCACCGGCCTGCTGGCCGCACATCGGCCGGACGGCGTATTCGTCAATACCTGCGTCAATATCGTCCCGCCGGTCGCGGCCAAACGGCTTGGCATTCCGGTGGTGTGGCATATCACCGAGGTCGTGCGGGATAACGGCTATGCCGAAGAGCCGGTTCGCCTGATCGACTGTTACAGCGACCGGATCGTCGGCATATCCGAAGCGGTGTTAAGCCCCTTCCGCAGGCAGATAGCGGCGGATAAGCTGAACCTGCTGTTTCCTTCCTGGGAGAGCGGGGAGTTCCAGCCCCCCGGGAGTTGGCCGCAGCTGCGGCTGGGCAAACGGCGGGCATGGGGAATCCGGCCGGAGGAGACGGTGGTTGGGTACATCTCCTCATTTCTCATCCGCGAAAAAGGCCCCGATCATTTTATCCAAGCCGCCCTGGGGTTGGAAAAAGCGTTTCCGCATGCCCGATTCGTTGTCATCGGCGGGGAGGCGGACCGCGCCTTCCACCGTTCTCTGCGCAAGCTGGCGGCTCAGGCGGGAAGCGGCCGCATCGTCTTCGTCGACCACGAGGACGGGATCGAGGCGGCTTACAGCGCCATGGACATTGCGGTCATTCCGAGCCTGATCAACGAAGGGTTCGGGATGACGGCGATGGAAGCGATGATCTTCGGCAAACCGGTAGTGGCTTACGCCTCCGGCGGTTTGCAGGAAATTTTAAATGGCACGGGCAACGGGGATTATCTGGTTACGGCCGGGGACATCGCCGGCCTGGCGGCCAAAATATCCGGTTTGCTGGCCTCTCCCGACACGATTGCGGCAGCCGGCCAGGCCAATCGCATTCGGGTGGAGGAGGTTTTTGGCCCGGCCGCCTATATGGGCCGGTTTCATGAGCTTTTGGAGCAGCTGCATCGCCTGACCTCCGCTCCGGGAAATACTCCTGCGGATGGAGGCAGGGCGGCGGGGGAGGCTTCGCCCCCGGCTGCCGCCGCGGAGGAGGGGGAGCAAGCGGCGCCCCCGCCTTCACTGTTGCCGGCGGCCGCGGAGCCTGCGCCTTCCGGGCATGGCGCGCCGCCCCGGCCCGCTCCTGGCGCAAAACGCCGTGCACGCCCCGCCAAAGCCAAACGCCGCCCGCGGCCTGCCGGGGCCAAGAAGCGGACGGGCGTTAGCCGTTCCGCCGGCAAGCGCAGGCCGGGTCCGGCGGCGCGAAAACATCGGCGCCGGACCCGGCCCGCGCGTTCCTCCGCGGGAAGCGTTCGTTCGCGGAAGCCCGGGCGGCAGCGCCGGCGTTCCGCTCCCGTACGCCGTCATCCTTAACGATTCTACAACAGGGAGTGAGAATGTGAAAATCATGACGATACTGGGCACCCGCCCGGAAATCATTCGCCTCAGCCTGATCATTCCGCTGCTCGACCGGTACGCGGATCGCCACGTCTTGGTGCATACCGGTCAGAACTTCACCTCCAGTTTAAGCGGTATTTTTTTTCGGCAGCTTGGTTTAAGGGAACCGGACTACTGCCTACAGGACCGCCAAACGACGCTCGGCGGCCAGCTTGCCGCCATGTTCTCGCAAATGGAGCGGATTTTGGAGGACGAGAAGCCGGACCGGGTGCTGCTGCTGGGGGATACGAACAGCGCCTTATGCGCGATTTTGGCCGAACGGATGGGGATTCCGGTCGCGCACATGGAAGCGGGCAACCGCTGCTTCGACCTGGAGGTTCCGGAGGAGAAAAACCGCAAAATCATCGATGCCGTCTCTTCGATCAACATGCCTTATACGCAGCAAAGCAAGCAGCATCTGCTCGCCGAAGGGATCCCCAGCCGCAGCATCGTGCTCACGGGCAACCCGATTTACGAAGTGCTTCAGCATTATGAACGTGAAATCTCAAGCAGCGACATTCTGCAGCGGCTGAATCTGACGGGGGGCGATTATTTTCTGGTGACGGCGCACCGCGCCGAAAACGTGGATCGCCCCGCCCATTTGCGCGAAATCCTGAACGGCCTGAATAAGGTCGCCGAAACGTACGGAAGACGCCTCATATGCAGCCTTCACCCGCGCACCCGCTCCAAGATGACGGAGGAATTGCGGATGAGCATGCATCCCCTCGTCGAGTTCCACGAGCCGTTTGGTTTTTTCGATTTCGTCAAGCTGGAACGCCACACCTGCTGCGCCTTGACCGACAGCGGCACCGTCCAGGAAGAATGCTGCATTATGGGGGTGCCGACCGTAACGTTGCGCCGGACGACGGAACGGCCGGAAACGGTCGATTGCGGAAGCAATATCGTCTCCGGACTGGACGCCGACAGCATCCTGCGGTCGGCGGCGGCGATGATCGAGCTGCCTCGGGATTGGGAGCCCCCGCAGGGCTATTTGGCGAAGGATGTATCGGTAAAGGTTGTCAAATTTCTGCTTGGAGGGAAACGGCATGTTTGAGAATAAACGTATTTTGGTCACCGGGGGGACCGGTTCCTGGGGACACGAGCTCATCCAGCAGCTGCTTCCGCAGCACCCCCGGGAAGTCATCATCTATTCTCGAAGCGAATCCGCCCAGGTCGCCATGAACCGGCAATTCGAGGATCGTCGGCTCAGCTTCTGCATCGGCGACATCCGCGACAAAGAAGCGTTGTCGACCGCCTGCCAGGGCGTGGACTACGTGTTTCACCTGGCGGCGTTGAAGCACGTGCCGGTTTGCGAGGATCAGCCCTACGAGGCGCTCAAGACCAATGTGATCGGCACGCAAAACGTCATCGAGGCCGCGCTTGAAAACGACGTGGACAAAGTGATTTACATTTCAACGGATAAAGCCGCCAATCCGTCCAATTTTTACGGGATGACGAAGGCCATCGGCGAGAAGCTGATCGTTTACGCCAATTTGCTGCGCGGCAGAACCCGCTTCGTTACGGTACGGGGCGGCAACGTGCTGGGAACGAACGGCAGCGTCGTGCACCTGTTCAAGGATCAAATCCGCCAAAAGGGCGAAGTCTCGATCACCGATATGAATATGACGCGTTTTTTCCTTACGCTTCCCGACGCCATTTCCCTGCTGTTCAAAGCGTCGATCGAAAGCGTTGGCGGGGAAATTTTCGTCATGACGATGCCGACCTGCCGGATCGTCGACCTCGCCGAGGTGCTGATCGAGGATTCCGGTTTGCCGGACGTCAAGCTGGTGGAGCGGGGAATCCGTCCGGGCGAGAAGATCCATGAAATTTTGATGAGCGAATTCGAAAGCCTGTCGACGGTCGTCTACGACGAGCAATATCTCGTTATTTTGCCGACGATTAACATGCCCGAACTGAAGGAGCGCTACAAACATTGCCCGCCGGTTTCTTTCTCGAGCTTCAGTTCCGCCGACAATCTGATGTCGAAAGAGGAGATCCGGAACATCCTGCGGCGCGGGGGGTTCCTGTCATGAAGCTGCTGATTCTGGGCGGGAACGGGATGGCCGGCCACATTTTGGTGGACTATTTCCGGCGGCAGGGGCGGCACAGCGTGTTTTACACGACGCGGGATCGCAGGGATCCGCACGGGCTGATCATGGACGCCGCCGACTGCGTGGCCGTCGAGAAGCTGGTCGAAGCGGTGCGGCCGGACGTCATCGTCAACGCGATCGGCGTACTGAACCAGTTTGCCGAGCAAGACAAGATCGTCGCGTATCACATCAACGGCTTCCTGCCGCACCGCCTTGCCCGGGCGGCCGATATTGCCGGTGCCCGGCTGATCCATATCAGCACGGACTGCGTGTTTTCCGGTACGCGCGGCGGCTATCGCGAGGATGACGAGCCGGACGGCACAAGCGTTTACGCGCTGACGAAAGCGCTCGGCGAAGTCCGGGCGCCCGGCCACGTGACGATCCGCACCTCCATCATCGGCCCGGAAATCCGCCCCGGCGGCATCGGGCTGATGCATTGGTTTATGAACAGCAAAGGGACGGTTTCCGGCTACCGGAAGGTGCTGTGGAACGGCGTGACGACGCTCGAACTGGCCAAAGCCGTCGACGCGCTGCTGGACTCTCCGCTTTCGGGCCTGATCCATCTCGCCTATCCGGAGCCGATCAGCAAACATGATTTGCTGCTGCTGTTCCGGGAGATTTGGGGGCGAACGGATATCGCCGTCGTGCCCAGCGACGAGCCGGTTCAGGATCGGACGCTGATCCAGACCCGCAGCGATTGGAAATACGAGGTGCCTCATTACCGCGAGATGCTGGAGGAGTTGGAACGATGGACGAAGGAGAAGCACTGCTAGGCCGCACTATTCTCGTCACGGGCGCTGCGGGGTTTACCGGCGCTCACGCCTGCCGGTATTTTGCCGGGCTTGGCATGAAGGTCGCCGGGCTCGTTCACAACCGGATCCCGGATACGTCCGGCGCCGACGCGGGGATCCGGTATTACTCCTGCGATCTGCTGGACTCGCGGCAATTACCGGCGATCGTTCGCGAAGCGGCCCCCGATTACGTGCTGCATCTCGGAGGGAAAAATTCCGTCCCCGAATCCTGGGACGACCCGCTTCTATACATGCAAACCAACGTATTTTCCCTGCTGTCCCTGCTTGAAGCGCTGCGCCCGTTTCCGGACTGCCGCGTGCTTATCGCGGGGTCGCGCTTATCGGTTCCGCTTACGCCTCCTTACCGTCCGCCTCATCCCTACAGCTTGAGCAAAAGCCTGCAGAAGGCGATCGCCCTTTCCTGGCAAGCGCTGTTCAACCAGTTCATCATGGTGGCGGAGCCGTCCAATTTGACCGGGCCGGGACCGTCGACGGGGATTTGCTCCCTGCTCGCCCGGCGGGTCGCCCGGGCGGAACTCGGCTTCACGGACGAACCGTTCCGGCTGTCGTCCCGGCTCGTCCGGCGCGATTTCCTCGATGTCCGCGACGCGGTCCGGGCTTACGGATATTTGCTCGCTTACGGCCGCAGCGGCGAGGAATATCCGGTATGCTCGGGGCAGGAGCGGAGCCTTTTGGAGGTGGCGGAAGCCGTGCAGCAGCTCGCGGGGACACGGATACCCCTGCAGTGGGGGGATTCCGATCCGCAGCCCTCCGGCGGGGAGGCCAAACCGGAGTTTCTGTCCCGGCTGGGCTGGGAGCCGCTCATTCCGTTTTCCGCCTCGCTAACCGACGTCATTGGTTATTTTCGCGGCACGAAAGGAGAATTTCGATGACACCGACGGTTTCGGTCATCATACCGTTCTATAACTGCCCGTACGTGGAGCAAGCGGTTCAAAGCGCCTTGAACCAGACCTACCGTCCGCTGGAGGTGATCGTGGTCGACGACGGCTCAACCAGTCATGCGGAGCGGCTTGCGCCGTACCGTCCGCATATTCATTATCTGGGAAAAGCAAACGGCGGAACGGCCTCGGCGCTCAATCACGGCATCCGCCATGCCAGCGGGGAATATATTGCGTGGCTCAGCTCGGACGACGTTTTTTATCCGGACAAAGTCAGCCGGCAAGTCGCTTTCATGCAGCGGCAAAACGCCGCCATATCCCATACGAATTTTCATTGCATCGACAGCGCGGGCAACGTGACGCGGCATCATGCCGTCCCGCCCGGTATGCTGCGGAACAACGCCGATTTATACCGGTGTTTTCTGCACGCGAATCCGGTTAACGGCTGCACGGTGATGATCCGGCGGGACCTGTTCGCGGCCGTTGGTTTGTTTGACGAGTCGCTGCCGTATACGCATGATCTCGATTTCTGGTACCGGGCGATTCTGAGCGGAACGTATTTTCCGTTTCTGAACGAATCTTTGACCGGCTACCGCTGGCATGACGGAATGGGAACGCTGCGGCACCGCGAGCAGATCCAGCAGGAGATCGCCCATACTCAAAACCGATACCGGGAGCGGGTAATCCGGATTTTGTCCTTGATGAACATCTGATCCCGGACTTTAACCATTCTAATGACATATAGAGATTTCAGCGCGAGAGCAGGAGGCTGACGCTTCCGGCCCTCGCGTTTTTTTGCGCCTGGGTTCGGAATTACGCGCTTGGCTCAAACCTCTTACTTTTTAAGAGAATATAGTAAACTACGAAACTAAAAAAATCTGAGAGGAGGTTGGCGGTGGCAATTCATAGAATTCAAAAATTTTCACTTCGCGATTTTAAAGTTTACCGATATTCTTCAGGTTTGAACCGAAATCCCAAGAAAAAGGAGGGGCAGCATGAAACAAACCGGAATAAAGGTTGATCCCGCGGTGTTTTCCTTCAAATTCGTTACCGATTTTATGAAGCTTGAAGCCGCCAAAGGCCCCGTGATCGAAGCCAAGATTCGCGCCAAGTGGTTATCCCTCCTATGTCCTGCTGATTTGAATATCGCTTTCACTTTGCGGAAGGAAGATACTCGTCCGCAGGGAATGGAGCATGTTAATCTGGTTGCCATGAACGAACCCGGTTATTGGAATCACTATTTCTTCAATTCGTGGCAGTATGATCAAGAAACACGGAGCCGCGGCTGGAGCATGGGACCTAATATCGAATTATCCAAACCGCCGAAAGCCATGGTTCCCGTGGTGGTATATTCAGAGTTCCAGAAAAAGAATTTGCTGGACCGTTGGAAGGGGTATGATCCGAATCTCGTCACAATCATCCCCAATATGATTGACCGTACGTTGTTTTATCCGGGCCAGCGAGCCGGCCATCCCGTGGTCGGTTGGATCGGATACGATCACCCCAGCAAATATACGAAGGGGGCTGAAGTTATCCCCTATTTGGCCAAACGGTTCCCGAAGGTCACCTTTGAGATGGTCCATGCCGAACCCCCAAAATTCAAACATGAATGGATGAAGGAACCGTTGCCTAACGTTAAAATTTTGACCGCCGTTCCGCACTCCAGAATGCCGGAGATCGTACGTCGCTGGCATGTGTTGGTATGCGGCAGCAAGTGGGAAAATTGTCCTTCCCATGTCCGGGAGGCCATGGCCTGCGGCGTGCCGGTTATCGCGGCAAAAGTAGCTGCGCTGCCTGAAGTCGCCGGGAGCCAAATGCTGCTGGAGGAAATGAAATGGGGACATCCCCCGGCCACGAGCATGCCGTACGAATGGACGGAGCCGTCGTTGAACAAGTATGCCGACGCTTTGTCCATACTCCTCAACGATTCCGCAAAAGCGAAACGTTTGTCGGAAGCGGCGATCCAGGAAAGCTTACGGGGAGAACCCCATGAAATTGCCAAGCTTTGGTATGAATTTATTCGCAAATGCCGCGATCAATACAGTAAGTAGAAGGGGGATTTCGTTCATGAATACGCCCGTAACGGTATTAATGCCTTTCTACAACCCCGGGCGGTTTTTACGCGAAGCCGTCGAAAGCGTCATCGGGCAGACGTTTACGGACTGGAAGCTGATTTTGATCGATGACGGATCCACGCAAAATGATCATTCGCAAATCCAAAAATATCTTCAAGATCCCCGGATCAAGCTGCTTAAACTGGAGAAGAACGTCGGCCAATCCCAGGCGCTGAACCGGGGGCTTGAATTGGTGGATACGCCGTTTATCGTTCAATTGGACAGCGACGACAAATTTTTCCCTCACACGCTCCGGATCCTGACCGACGAAACGTGGAAACAGCCGGAAGACGTCGCGGTGTTCTCCGGAAACATGCAGGTGATTCATGAGGACGATCGGGGCAACCTGATGTTTACCACGACCAACCAAGGCCGTCCATTCACCGACAAATACGACTTTATTTTGGCGAATACTTCCTTGTGGCCCCGCTTCTACCGGACGAGCGCGCTCCGCGCCATCGGAGGGTGGCCGACGGACGACCCGTATGGCGGCCGGGTAATGGAGGATAAGCAGGTATTGCTGCGGCTTATTGAACGTTACCGGTTCCATTGGGTCGACCAAATGCTGTATATCCACCGCCGGCATCCAAACAACCATACGAATCAGGTCGCCTTATACGCCGAGATGGTGGAATGGTCCATCCGTCAAGCTTTGATACGATGGGGCGGGACATACGAACCCGTGTTTGTTACTTACGGGATTGGGTGGAAAAGGTTGGAGCGGCTGATTCCCGTCTCGCCCATAGAAGTTTAGAAAGGTGGTTTCTAATAAATGAGTACTTTGGTAACGGTCTTGATTCCATTTTATAATCCTGCCGGCTTCCTCAAGGATGCTGTGGAGAGTGTTTTTAAACAAATCGAGAAAGGCTGGAGGCTGATTCTGATCGATGACGCCTCCACGGAAAACTACCTGCCGCAAATCGAACAGTATTTATCGGATTCACGGGTCGATTTAATCCGTTTGCCCCGAAATGTCGGCCAGTCCCAAGCTCTGAATAAAGGCCTGGAACTGGTGAAAACGCCGTATATGATACAACTGGACAGCGATGACTGGTTTTACCCGCACACGCTAACCGTGCTGCTGAACGAAGCTTCAAAGCTGCCGGAGGACATCGCGGTGGTATCCGGCAATATTCAGTATGTTTACGAGGACGCTTCCGGAAACCGGATCAAAACGGCGGTCTACAAAGGCCGCGAGTTTAAGGATATTTACGATTTTCTCCTGGCCAATTCTTCCGTCTGGCCCCGGTTTTACCGGGTCAGCGCCGTCCGCTCCGTCGGCGGGTGGCCGACCGACGATCCGTACGAAGGCAGGGTAATGGAGGATAGACGGATCCTGCTGCGGCTTATGGAAAAATACCGCTTCCATTGGGTAGATCAAATGCTTTATATTCACCGCAAACACGGCAAAAACCACACTGCCCTTCAAACAGAACGTTACGCGGAAATGACGGAATGGACCACTCGTGACGCTTTGGAACGCCTGGGAGGAAGATATAAACCGGTGTTTGCTCAAAACGCGGCCACCGGATGGAAAACGGTCGAGCGGTTGATTCCAATATCCCCCGTTCTCCCCGTTTCTTCCAAGCCGCAGCCGAGCTCCGCGCCGCCGAAACTGGATTCATCCGTAAAAGCTCCCGAATCGCCAGTAAAAGCTTCCGAATCGCCAACGAAAACTCCAGCCTTACTTGTAACAACTCCCGAAGCCAAACCAGCTTGGCAAGCCCGATCCGCCACACCTTCGGTTTCGCCGCTTCCGGTACCCCAGCTTCAGGACCAACCTGCCGTCCCGGCACTGCAGCCTGTATTCGCCGCCCCCGCTTTCGAAGCGGTACCCGTGCCGCAATATCTATATATCAATGCCGGCCCGGGAACGGGGCCGTATACGGGTCCCGGTACTGCGCCGTATACAGGACCCGGTACGGCACCATATACAGGTCCCGGCACCGCGCCGGGAACCGGCCCGGGAACAGGGCTGGCTACATTATAGGAGGGATGAGAAATGAGCCTAGTTACCGTTGTTGTACCCGCCTACAATAAAGCCGCTTATATCGAGGAAGCGCTGAAATCCATCGAAAATCAGACCTACCGGGACTGGAGGCTGCTGGTTGTCGATGACGGCTCAACCGACAATACGGTATCCATCGTGAAACGGGTCATGGACCCCGCTCGAACGCAAGTGATTGAACGCAAGCAGAATCAAGGCATTTGCCATGTACTGAATCAGGCGCTGCAAACGATCCAGACGAAATATTTCATTCAGGTGGACGGCGACGATTGGATCGTCCCCGAAACGATTGAGGTTCTCCTGAACGAAATGGAACGCCAATCGGAGAACGTCGCCCTGGCTTATGCGAATACTTGCCATTGGCACGAGAAGAACGGAGTTCTCCATTATTTCAAAACCATGAAGCATCGGCCGTTTAAAGACCGCTACGATTTTGTGGTCTACGGCTCAATGGTGCAGCCTAGATTTTATAGAACGAGCTGCGTCAAAAACGTCGGCGGTTGGGAGATCGATGAACTGACGGGCGGCAGAATGCTGGAGGATCGGCGAATGCTGCTTCGCCTGCTGGATCAGTACAATTTTGTCCATGTCGACCGTGACTTGTATCAATTTCGCTATCATCACAATAATTTGAGTCAATTTCGAAACGCCGCAACGTATAACTTGTTAATCAAAATGTTTACGGACAAAGCGTTAAAACGCTGGGGGGACCGCTACCGGGCCGAAATGATCGGCCCGCCCCACCTTTGGCAAACCGTTGTCCTCACCCCTACAAACCAAGGAAAGGAGTAATCCTTTATGGGAAAAGTGACCGTTGTCATCACATTGTATAATAAAGAACGCTACATTGATCAAGCGATCGGCAGCGTGCTGCGACAAACGTATTCGGACTGGGAACTTCTGATTATCGACGACGCATCCACCGACGGGTCTGTGGCCAAGGCGCGCCAATTCAGGGACCCGCGGATCCGAATCGTCCCTCTGGCTGAGAATCTCGGGCAATGCCATGTTTTGAACTACGCGCTTACGATGATAACCTCTCCCTATTTCATGCAGCTTGACGCCGATGACTGGCTGGACAAAGAAACGCTCCGGATCATGGTAGAAGCGGCTGAGGCGAATCCGCATGCTGCGCTTTTTTACGGCAATCATCTCACTTATTGGCTGGATAACCAGGAACGCGTCGTCAGGAAGGAACCGATCATCCTTGAACAATACCAAGACCGCTATGACTTGATGCTTAAAATGAGCAACGCGATGGTGCCGCGTTTTTACCGGACGGAAGCCGTTCGGGATGTCGGCGGCTGGATGGCGCAGGTATACGGCGACCGGATAGCCGACGATGTCCAAATCGCTTTAAGGCTTGCCCGAAAATACCGTTTGGTCTGGATCAATGAATTCCTGTACCATCGGAGGAGAGACACGGAAAACTGGAAAAAATTCGAGCAATCGCGGCCGCTGCGGCGCCAATACCGCTATGAATTGTATAACCAAATCTTGCGGGAATGGGGGGACGAATACAAAGCCGATTGGGTGCCGCAACCGGACGGAAGCTATTATTTGCGCGGGTTTATTCGAAAATAGGATATTGGCTATCCAATGAAAAAAGCCGGGCCAAGATAATATCTTAGCCCGGCTTTATCGATATTTCAGCCTTGATTCATCACATACTGGTACGTTTCCTGCAATCCGCGGTACAGGTCGTACGTCGGCTTCCAGCCAAGCGATTCGAACGCCCGGATGTTGCTTAAGCAGCTGTGCCGGATATCGCCGGGCCGCTCGGGCTGGTGCACGGCCAGCAAAGGCTCGCCGTGAATATCCTGCAGTATCATGAGCAGTTCCTTAATCGAAGTGGGCAGGGCCGTGCCGATCTGGATGATCTGGCCATCGCCCTGCCGGACGGCGGCAAGGTTGGCTCTGACGACATCCTTCACGTACACGAAATCCCGGGTTTGTTCGCCGTCTCCGAAAACGACCAGGGGTGTTCCTTTTTTGATCCGGTCCATATAGATGGAGATGACGCCCCCCTCGCCTTTCGGCGTTTGCCGCGGCCCGAACACATTGGCGTAACGGAGGATGGTGTAATTTAAGCCGTACAGTTTGTGGAATACGCGCAAATACAATTCGGGCGTGCGTTTGGAGATGCCGTAGAAGGAAATGGGGCGGGCCGGATCCTGCTCGTGAATCAGTGCCGTCGTCAGCTCCCCGTAAACGGCGCAGGAGGAAGCATACACGACCTTTTTGACCCCGGCTTCACAGCATGCCTGCAAAGTATTCGCCGCTCCTACGATGTTTATGATCGCGTCATAGGCGGGATCCTTGACGGAGCGCTGGACGTCGACCTGGGCCGCCTCATGGAAGACGATGTCCGGCTTCAGCCGTTTGATCAGCCCGGCGGCCTCCTCGCTTTGGATATCCAGGGTGTGCAAAACCGCGTTTTTGGGCAAGTAGTCCCGGTTTCCCGTCGAAAGGTTGTCGATCACGTGAACTTCGGCGCCCTGAGCGAGCAGCGCTTCGGCCAGATGGGAGCCGATAAAGCCGGCACCGCCGGTGACGAGCATTTTCATGACACATTCCCGTCCTTCATTTGCTCGCGGAACCAGTCGATCGACAGCTTCAGCCCTTCGTCCAGGGAAACGGAAGGCTCGTAATTCAGAACGTTGCGGGAGCGGGTCAGATCGGGCATGCGCACGGGCATATCTTCATAGCCGGGACCGTACGCTTTAGCGTAGGGCACGTAAACGATCGGCGAGGAAGACCCGGCCAAATCGCGGATTTTATGGGCCAGGTCGCGGATCGTAATCGCGTGTTCGGAGCCGATATTAAACGCCTGTCCGTTGGCATGGCTGCCCATTGCGGCGAGCGTCCCCTCCACCGTATCGCGGATATACGTAAAGCAGCGGATTTGCGATCCGTCATGATACACCTCAAGCGGCTGATTCCGCAGCGCGGCCCGGATGAACCGGGCGACCACGCCGCCGTACTGCGACGACGTCTGTCGCGGCCCGTAAGCGTTGAAGTACCGCACGACGGAGACCCGCAGCCCCTTCTCCGCATAGGCGAAACAGAGATGCTCGTCGATCGCTTTGGCCGTGGCGTAACTCCAGCGGTGGATGGACGGGGCCCCCAATACCCGGTCCGAATCCTCGCTGAACGGAAGTTTGTTGTTTTTGCCGTAGATTTCCGAGGTGGAGGCGAATACGACCTTAACCCCGTTTTGATGGGCCAGCTCCAAAATATTGCGCGTTCCGTCGATGTTGCCTTCGATCACCTTAAGCGGATTTTCCACGGTGTTTTTGACCCCGAGCAAGGCGGCCAGGTGGAATACGACATCGCAGCGCTCTACCAGGCCGCGCAGCAAATATTTGTCCGTCACCGATCCGTAGATCATCGAATGGCGGTTGTTTTCCGTCGCTTCATTCAAAAATTGCAGTTTTCCGGTAGACATATCGTCCAGCGTCCAAACGTAATGTCCCTGTTCTAGCAGCCGCTCCACCAGATGGGACCCGATAAAGCCGGCGCCGCCGGTTACCAATATATTCATTGCTGATATACACCCCGTTTCCTCTGAATTCAGATGACAATGATATTTTTGCGGTCCTCGATATTTTTGGTGGCGTTCCGGGTGTCGAATATCAAATGGGAAAAAGATGCGAGATTTTCATAGGAGATCGAAGAGTGGTCCGTTAGGATGAGCACGCAGTCGTGCTGCTGAATGTTCCGTTTGGTTAAGGCAACGCCGTCAAGGGAACGCCCGCCGACTTCGATCCGGTTGATATAAGGATCGTGGAAATTCACGGTCGCGCCCGCTTCCATCAGCTTTTGAACAATCGGCAGCGCCGACGATTCTCGCAGATCGTTAACGTCTTTTTTGTAGGTCACTCCAAGCACAAACACTTTGCTTTCCGCGAGCGGTTTGTTGGCGGACAGATGGCGGGTTACCTTTTCCACGACGTAATCCGGCATTGACTCGTTCACCCGGTGGGCGAGCTCGATAAATTTCGAGTCTCCCCCGTACTGCTTCGCTTTCCACTGCAAATAAAGCGGGTCGACCGGAATGCAGTGGCCGCCGATTCCCGGTCCGGGATAATAAGGCGTAAATCCGTAAGGTTTCGTGCTGGCCGCTTCAATGGCTTCCCACAGGTTAATGTTCATTTTTTCACACAGAATGGCTAGTTCGTTCATAAAAGAGATGTTGATCAGTCTTTGGCAGTTCTCGAGCAGCTTGGTAAACTCGGCCACACGCGGGGAAGAGACGACGACGACGCGGTCAAAGATGCTTTCGTATACGGCTTTGGCCGTTTCCGTGCATTTATCGGTGACTCCTCCGAGCACCTTCGGGATCAGATGCAGCTCCTTCTGATCGGGACCCGGGTCGATGCGTTCCGGCGAATAAGCGAGAAATGCGGTTTGGCCGACGACGAGCCCCGTCGATTCGATCATCGGCAGCAGCACTTCCTCCGTCGTGCCGGGATAAGTGGAGCTTTCCAGAACGATCAGCTGGCCTTTTTGCAGATAGGGTAAGGCGTTGTTCATGGCACTCCGCACATAGGTCAAATCCGGTTCAAAGTTTCGGTCCAGCGGAGTCGGTACGCACATAATGACCGCATCCGCCCGGCTGATGTCGCTGAATGAATCGCTGACATGAAACCGTCCTCCCGCGAACATGGCTCTAATCTCTCTGGATGTAAAATCGGATAAATAGCTTTGCAGGTTTCTCAATTTGGCAATTTTACTAGCATCCGCGTCGATGCCGTAAACGGTGTGGCCGTTCTGCAGAAATAGAGAAGCTAACGGAAGTCCGACGTACCCGAGGCCGATGACGGCGATGCTGGCTTTTGCCTGATTCATAGGTTTTCACTCCTTTTCTGGTAGATGATATATCCTACTCAAGCAAGTCTTTCATTGATATAGATAGAAGTACCCGTGATAGAAAAAATGGTAGAATATCCTGCCGGCGCAATAGATTCGTATAGACGAAAATAAACGTGCTTGTCCTTCGGCAATTTGGTCGAATGTCCCTTACGGCGGATTAGGTGAGTACATAGGATATACGGAGTTCCACAAGGAAGGGCTGGGGACATGAATATTTTGTTAACCACTTATTTTTATCTGCCGCACGTCGGCGGGGTTTCGACGTACGTGGACACGCTGAAGCGCGAGCTGGAGCGGCTCGGCCACCGGGTGGATATTTTCGCCCACCATCCCGATATGCAGCATTATTACATGCCGAACAACGGGCGCACCTTGGTGAAATCGAAAGTGAAAGACCGCATCTATGAGCAGGTCTACGCCTACTACGAGCAGCAGATGAAGCATGTCGATCCGTGGATTCGCTGGCGGGATATCGAAAGGTACTGCTTCGAGGCTGCGGCGTCGGTATTCGGGCTGCAAAAATACGACCTGATCCACACCCAGGACATTGTGTCGACCCGGGCGCTGTGGCGCGTCAAAAACAAAACGACGCCGCTGATCGCCACGATCCACGGTTGCTTGGCCACGGAATTTATCTACTCCGGCGAAGTCACCGGAAAAGACACGCTGCCCTGGAAATACGCCGCGGCCGAGGAGTTTTACGGAGCGATTTCCAGCGATGCCACGATCGTTCCTACCGATTGGCTCAAAGCGCTATCCATGAGCGAATTTGCCGTTCCCGGCAAGCATTTGCAGGTGATTCCCTACGGAATGGACGTCGCGGCGTTCCAGAAGCGGCTGGCATCCGCTCCTGCCCCGGCGAGCTCCGAAAAAAGAGTTCTGATCTGCCCCGCCAGACTCGTTCCGGTGAAGGGTCACAAGCATCTGATTGAAGCGTTGGCCATGCTCAAAGGAGTTCGCGAGGATTGGGAATGCTGGCTGTTGGGCGACGGGCCGCTGGAGAGCCAGCTAAGGGAGCAGGTCCGGAGCTTGGGATTGGAAGCGCATGTGCAGTTTTGGGGCCCAAGGCAGGACGTTCCGGAACTGCTGAGCCAAGCTGACGTGTTTGTGCTTCCGAGCCTTCAGGATAATCTCCCTTTTTCCATTATGGAGGCGCAAATCGCCGGGAAAGCCGCGGTCGTATCGGATGCGGGCGGCATTCCGGAAATGGTGAAGCACGGCAAAACCGGGCTTGTGTCTCCGGCCGGCCAGAGCGAACCGCTATTCCAAAACCTCCGCCGGATGCTGGAGAGCGACAGGCTGAGAACCCGGTTAGGGGAGCAAGCCAAACGGTGGGCGCTGGAGCATTGGTCCATCGAAACGATGATGAAGAAAACATTGAAGGTGTACGATACGGTGATGAAACGGCGGTTTGTGAATAGGGAGGGAGCATAAAGCATGGAGGTAAGCGCAGTCTCCGTTCCGAGACGGGGAAGGGTTGTGCCGCAGCGGGGAAAACCTGCGGCAGGGCGAAGCGGTCAGGTAAGGTTGATTCATCTCGGAGCAGTCAAAAAGATCGCCACCATCGAGAAAATTCAAGAGGAGAAAGCGCGCCGGAAACCCGCGGCGCAGCGGCCAAAACGGAAGTCGCTCAGGACGCGGAAACTTGCGGCATGGAGAAAAAGAAAGGTTAGACGGAAAAGATGGGCCAAAGGGCAGCGGCGGAAAATTCACCGGAGATTAGCGCGTGTTGTCGTCCGCCGGCCGGCGGCAGGGAACCGCCGGTATAACGCGTCGGCGAATCCGGCCGCGGCGCCGGATCAGGCGGCGGGAACTTCGCCGCAGAACCTAGCGAAACCTGCGGGAGAACCCGGGGCACCGGCCGGAATTCGGCCCGCCGGGAATCCGGCCGCGGGGAATATCGGAGGTGGAGCGGCTGTGACGCCGCCGGCGGAACATCCCGGCACGTTAAAACATCCTTTTGCCGCGGAAGCGCATCGCGGCTTGATCCCCCTGCCGGACCCGTTTAGAACAGGAGGTGCCCCGGCTGCCGCAGGGGTTGCCGTGGATACGGCGATCGGGCAGGTCCTGCCGCCCGGACCGGAGCCGGCGGAACCCGCTATTGCGGAAGACCCGGCAGGGGCGGCGGTTCCGGAGGAAATGTTCGCCGCGGCCGAAGTGGTCCCCGCCATAGAGCCGCTTGTGCCAAGCCGACCGGGACCGGAGAGCGAAGTTGATCGCACACCTGTTCCCGTAGCCGTAATCGCTCCGGCCGAACCGACCGTCCCGGAACCTGTTGCGGTTCAACCGGCCGAACATGCGGCGGTGCAGGAGCAGGCCCCGGCGCAGATTGCCCCGGCCGCGCCGGAGCTAAACATCGTGCTGGAAGAAACCATGATTCCCGATCCCGCCTTCATTCATATTTTGCAGTCCGGCACCGAGCCGGTCGAACTGGGCAATGAATGGAGACAGGTCGAGTCGGATGAGTCGATCGGCTCGGTCCTTCGTCCGGAGACGGTTCAGGCGTTGGCCGCCGAGGTTTCGCCTCCGTCCATCCCCGAGCCTGCGGATGGAGGAAGTGAAACTGCGAATCCTGGCAGCGGCGCCGCGAACGAAGAATCGTAGAAGACTATTATTCTAAAACTATATATTTCCCCTTGAGGCTGGTTCTTATATATAAGTTGAACAACTGAAAAAAGCGAGTTAGGCAAAAGTGTGAAATGATTCTGAAGAAACGGTAGTGATCGTAAGACATTTCACACGGCTGCCCTGATCCGTTCTATCAACAGTTCAACTTATAGACTAATCGAACCGCCTCTTTTTTTGATTCGAACGGATGTCCCTGCCATTCTATTTTTTCTCGGAATATACTGACTAGCGTAGCAAGCAAGATTATGAAGCAGACTATTTTACAGAGGAGTTGAATGTCGTGTTCAGAAGAAACAAAGGCGAAGACGCAAGTCAGGTTCTTCAAAAAATGCTGGCCCAAATTCCCCCTGTCTATCACGGGATGATTCCATCCGACCTGTCGGATGAAGAAAAAGTAGCTTATCTCGAAGAACAGGAGCAGCGGGGAATTTTTAGAACGAAGCCGTTTTTTATGTGGCTGAACAAAGCTCCTGGTTCGGGGCTGTTTACCGGTCCGGGAACAGGCCCGGGAACGGGCCCCGGAACCGGGCTGCTGGGCGACAATATTACCCCGTACATTCCTTTTGGCCAACGCCAGGCGTATCAGGAGGAATACACCGGCGTATATTTCCACGAACTTCCCGACCCTGTGGTCATTAAGCCGGCCCCCGTACAAGTTCAGCCACCCGTCTATGAAGTGGAAGTGGATAAAGAATTGATTGACGAGCTGGATGAGGAGATGGACCTCGAAGACCTGTTGGAGGAAGACGAGGACAACGAGGAAGAAAGCCTGCAAAAATAAACGGGAGTTTAATCTAACCACCGGACATGATGTCTAGTGGTTTTTCTTTAAACAGCGCGGTTTCAGTCTTCTGGTCCACAACCGCTTTATAGAAGGAGGAGGTCTTGCTTGAACATATTGTTGGCCACCTACTGGCCGTTTCCGCATATCGGCGGCGTATCGACCTACCTGAACATCCTACGTTCCCGGCTTGCGGAAGCCGGGCATGAGGTGGAAATCCTTGCCCAGCATCCCGGCCTCGCACACTACTATCTTGTTCGCGGCGGGCTCCGGCTCTGGAAACAAGACTTTCTTCCGCAGGCGGAGGAGGCGGTGAAAGCCCGGTTCCGGCGGCGTAAAATCCCGCTAAGTCCATGGATGCTCTGGAGGGAAAGCGAAAAATACGCTTTCGAGCTGGCCTGCCGAGGGCTTCCTTTGCAAGACTATGATTTGATTCATACGCAAGATATTATCTCAACCTTTGTACTCCGCAAGGCCAAGCCGGGGCGTGTTCCTCTGGTAGCGACGATTCACGGTTGTCTGGCTACCGAATGGGCGGCAAGTAACGAGATTCAGGCTCGCTCTCCGTTGGAACAGCATTATCTGTCTTTGGAAGAATACTACGGCTCCATGTCCCCGGACGGTCTGATTTTGCCCAGCCGCTGGTTGTCGGGCAGACTATCGACGTTCGGAATCCGGCATCCCCGCGCTTACATTATTCCTTACGGCCTGAACCAGGAAGCGTACCGGGACAGGCAAGACAAGCAGCAAACGAACTTAAAGGTGTCCTCCTCGGTCCGGCCGAACAAAATCATTGCCTGCCCTGCCCGCCTCGTCGCCATCAAAGGACAAAAATACCTGATCGACGCGATGAAGCTGCTCGTGCAGAAGCGCAGCGACGTCGTCTGCTGGCTGATTGGGGACGGGATGATGCGCCAGGATCTGGAGCGGCAAACGAAGGAGCTTGGTCTTGAGAAGCATGTCATCTTTTGGGGCAAACGGCATGATGTTCCGGAGTTGATTGAAGGCGCCGACGTCGTGGTGCTCCCTTCGCTGCAGGATAACTTGCCGTTTACGATCATCGAAGCGCATAGCCTGGGCAAACCGGTCGTCGCTTCCCGAACCGGCGGAATCGTGGAGATGGTCGAGGACGGGGTCAACGGATTGCTGGCGGAACCGGGCAATGCCGTTGATTTGTACGAAAAGCTGCTAAGGCTTGTGGAGGATGACCGGCTCCGGGAAAAGCAGTCCGCCGAAGCGCGAAAACATGCGTTAACCGTATGGAACGACATGGCCATGCTCGGGCAAACGCTTGAGGTTTACGGGCAGGCAACCGCCAGCCGGCCGCTGCCGCTGCTGAGGCAGGACTTTGTTTCCAGGTTAAGCGATGATTACTGGGCGAATGCACGCCTGGCGGCCGGCCATATACGGAATTTTTCCATCCTGTCCGGAACGGTGGCCGACGCCGAAACGGGTCTCCCGCTGCCGGACACCCCAGTTCATTTGCTGGATACGGCGGGCGTCGTCCTTCGGAGTACGGCGAGCGGCAGCGGCGGGCAGTTTGAAATTCGCGATCTTCAGCCCGGTACCTATGAATTGGCGCTGTCCCACCCCCGGGCTGGGCTGAAGACGCGAAAAATCGCCGTTCTTTCGGCCGAATCAACCCGGATCGACATTTCGCTATAGAGGAGGGAATGAGGTGAGCAATCGGCTGCCTTTCTATTTATGGAAGCGACTGGAGGGCGAACGGGAGCATGATCGCTTTGGCGATGTGGTGCTTGCCGGAGACATCAATGGGGACGGGATGGACGAATGGATCATTGCCGCCAGCACGGCAACCTTTGTCGAAGACGAAGACGGTGTGAATCCGATCCCCCATTATTACCGGGGCAAAGTCTACGTATATTCGCACGATTTGAAGCCGCTCTTCACGCTGCAGGGCGATCGCTATGGCGATTGTTTCGGGGCTTCGGTCGCTTTGGGGGACATCAACGGCGACGGCAACCCGGAAATTATCGTCGGGGCCCCGCGGGCAAGCGCCGGTTCCCTGCTGGAATGCGGAACCGTATCGGTTTACTCCGGACGTACCGGGAACTTGCTTGGGAAGTGGAGCGGCGAAGAAAATTACGCGCGTTTGGGAGCGGCGCTGACTGTCTTGGATTGGAACCAGGACGGCATCCCGGATGTGGCGGTGTCTTCGCATAACTTGGACCCGAACGGGGCCGACCGGGACGGACGGGTGACCGTTTACTCCGGCCGGGATCATTCGATCCTGGAGAGCTGGGAGGGCAAGAACGGGGAAGGTTTGGGGCTTTCGCTCGCTTCCGGCGATGTGGACGGCGACGGCAAACCCGAGCTTATCGTAAGCGCGCCGCTATATTCCGGCGCGGATATGACCCGCAACGGACGCGTCCTGGTGTTTCGCGGCGGGGCGGCGCCGATGTTCGAGTCCAGAGGAAAGCGAAGCTATGACGAACACGGACGCAAAGTGGCCGCGTTCGACCTTGACGGGGACGGCATCGCCGATCTGGTCATCGGCTCGCCCAAAGCTGGGGGCGAATTTACCCGCGGCGGGGCGGTGGCGGCCTACAATCTGGTCTCAGGCGAGCTGGTGATGGAAAAGGAAGGCTGGTTCGGCCTTCAGGAGCTGGGGACCGATATTGTCCCGTTTGCCCAACGCGGGCAGGAGCCGGCCGTGCTTGCCGGATCGCGGGTCGGGGCCGCCTATCTGCTGGGCCGGGACGGCAAGCTGATTCACGAGTTTAACGGCGACGAAGCGGAGGTGTTCGGCCATTCCCTGGCGGTTATGTACGGGGCGGACGAAGCGCAAATTGCGGTGGGCGCCGTTTCGGGCTTGAACCAAAACCGGTTTATGTCCGGATGCGTGTATTTTCTGTCCACCGAGCCGCCAGCCGCCAGTAAACGGGATGCGCCTGTGTTGCCTGAAGCCGCTGCGGCCGATTCCGGCGCAGCTTTACAGGCGCATTCACAGCCGGCCTTCCCCGCGGGTGATATTCCGGCTGCGGCCGCGGTTTCGCCGAAGCGGATTTTGCTGGCGACCTACTGGTATTTGCCTCATGTCGGCGGGGTCGATGTCTATGTGCGTCTGCTGAAAAAAGAGCTGGAGCGCAAAGGGCATCAAGTCGATGTGCTGGCCCATCATCCGGATATGGCCCACTACTATCTTGTGGACGGAAACAAAAAGATCAATAAATGGAAGATCAAAAACCTGGTTTACGATCAAGTCATCCGTTTCTACCAGAAGTATTTGGCCCATGTCGACCCTTGGGTGCGTTATCGCGACGTCGAGCGCTATTGCTACGAACTGGCCGCCGCCTTGTTTGATTTGGACCAATACGACATCATTCATACGCAGGACATCATTTCCACCCGGGCGTTGTCCCGCGTCAAGCCGTCCCGCACCGCCCTGGTCGCCACCATTCACGGCTTGCTGGCCAAGGAGCATATGATTGCCGGAGATATTGAAAGCACGGACAGTTTGGCTTGGAAATACGTGGCCGATGAAGAGTATTACGGATGCGTGTCGGCGAACGCTGCCATTTTGCCTACCGAGTGGCTTCGCCGTGAAATGGTCCGGTTCTCCTTACCTCCGGACATCTTCAGCGTCATACCTTATGGTATGGATTTCGCCGAATTCGAGCAAAGATCGCAAGCGCCGCTTACGGAGCCGCTTCCGCAAGCAGCGGAATTCACGATCAGCTGCCCGGCCCGGCTCGTCCCGGTCAAAGGCCATCGTACCCTGATCGGGGCGCTAAGCCGAATAAGCTCCGATCCGCGTTGGCATTGCTGGCTGCTCGGCGACGGAGTTCTTCGCGCCGACGTGGAACGCTGGATTTCCGAAGCCGGCTTGACGGACCGCGTCACCCTGCTCGGCGACCGCCGGGACGTGCCGGCGATTCTGCGGCAAAGCGACTGTATGGTGTTGCCTTCCTTGCAGGATAACCTGCCGTTTTCCATCATGGAGGCGCAGCTGTCCGGCACCCCTATCGTCGCCTCGAACGCCGGCGGAATCCCCGAGATGATCCGGCATGAGGAAACCGGATTGCTGTTCGAAACCGGCAACGATCGGGAGCTTGCCCAGCAGTTGACCCGCCTGATGGAGGATCAGCCGCTGAGACGATCGTTGGCTAAACGGGCCAAGGAGTGGGCGAATCGGCAATGGTCCCCGGACACCCTGCTGGAGCGGACCCTGGCGGTTTATGATTTGGCGCTGCAAAGGGTGAGAACATGATGATTTTTTCCTTTACCGTATACGAAAAGCCGGATCCCGTTTTCTGGCAGGAGCTGGCGGTCAAGCTTCCGGAAGGCTACAACTACCCCGATCCTTGCTTTCTGCGCACGCTCGATCCGGAGCTCTCCAGCCTGCCTTATGTCATGAACCGCTCGTGCCTGACCCCGGACATAACCAAAGGGGACGAGGCTTTCCGGGCGTCTCTTCCCGCCAAGCTGCCTCCGGAATACCGCATCCCGGACGCCGGATTAATCAAGCGCTTATGCGAGTTGTGAACGCGGGTAAACCTCTAAAAGTCAGGAATGATGGTGTATGAATAAACGTGTGCTGTTCGTGTTTTACGTGCCGAGCGGGGGAATGGAAACCGTAAATCGCCAGCGGTGCAAGGCATTGCGGCGTTTTGGAATTGAGGCGGAATGCTTGTACTACAGATGGGGAGCCGGGCTGCAAAACAAAACGGACTTTCCGGTTTATGTCACGGATGAAGACGATGAAATTCGCCGGCTTATCCAAACGCGCCGCTACGATTGCATCGTGGTGACCACGGATTACGCCAGCTTTCCCCGCTTTCGCAGACTCGGTTACGAGGGCAAGCTCGTGCTGGAAATTCAGGGATTCGGATCCGTGGATACGGCCGAAAAAGAGCTTCGCGCCGCAGCCCCGATCGTCCGTCAGCATGCCGCCGCTTTAATGAATCCGAAAACGCCTCATATTACGGCCTTGTTTCAGCAATTGTACCCGGCCATTCCGCAATTTTATTTGAATAATTGTTTTGACGCCGAAGCTTTTTCGTACCGTCCTTCGCAAAAACAAAAGCAACCCGTAGTCGCCTGGGTCGGACGGATTGAGGACAATAAAAACTGGCGGGAGTTTCTTTATATTGCCCATTCCTTGCTTTTTTATGACCGGCGCATTCAAATCTGGATGTTTGAAGATCATTATTTATCGAGCCCCGCGGAGCGCGGAAAATTCGAAAGTTTGGTGGACCGGCTGCAGCTTCGCAGCCGTTTAAAGGTTCGCTCCAATGTGCCCAATCGGGAAATGATCCATTATTATTCCTCCATCGGCGATTCCGGCGGATTCCTGTGCAGCACCTCCAAAGTCGAAGGAGCGCCGATGTCCATCATCGAAGCGATGAGCTGCCGCTGCCCCGTGCTGGCAAGCGGTTCGGACGGCGTCGTCTCCTGCATTAAGCACAATAAAACGGGGAAAAGCTATGTCCTTGGCGATATTGGCCAGGCCGTTCGGGAAGGGCGCGAGCTGATACTGAACAAACCGCTGCGAAACGGGATTCAAACCCAAGCTTTACAGCTTGTAAAAAGCGAATTTCATCCGGATAAATACAGCCGGGAATTTATGAACATGCTGCAAACCATTTAAAATACCATACCGTCAAGAAAAACTGTTCCCTGCGTTAAAACGGACGCTTTCGGGAACAGTTCTTTTTTTCCCGCTGCGGTGAAACTTCCCTGAATGTCGCTCGCGGATGCGGCGCACTCTAACGCATGTAATCATACACATTAAAATCTGTGATGGGGGATGACTACATGCCTGGAGCCAAAAGCAAAATCGTGAATTTGTCGTTGTCCGCCGCATTGCTGGCCAGCGTGATCGGCATTGCGGGCTGCGGTGACGGCACAGCCAAGAACAACGTACGGACGCAAAGCGTTCGGAACAACAACAACCGGAACTATGATGTCAACTCCCTTCCCAACGGGAACCGTCTGTTTTCGCGAAGCGCGGGGAACGGCCAGGATCAGCGGATTCGCTCCTTGAGATACAGTCCTGCGCTAAGCAATAAAGTCGCCCAGCTGGGCGATGTGCAGACGGCTCATGTCGTCGTGACGGACCGCGACGCATATGTGGCTGTTACGCTCCACGGTAACAACAACGCCGTTACGGGCAATACGGCGGGCCGGACAAACACGTACGGCATGCGTTCCACTGGCATCGGTACGGGAACGACGAATCTCGGCGGACCTTACGGAGCCGGCTACGGAACGCGCGGCGCCTATGACAACGGGCTTGGCCGCGGGCTGACGGCCCCTAACGGAGCCGGCGGTCTTTTCGGAACCCGCGGCAACAATTTGTTCGGTATGGGTGGAACAAACACGACCGGCACCGGGGCACCCGGATACGGTACCACTGGATACGGTACCACCGGAAATGGTCCGACCGGATATGGAACGACAGGTTATGGGACAACCGGAACTGGGACCATGTACAATGGCGCCGGGAATATGGGGATGAGCAGCGTAAACCGCGGCACTACGATTTACGGTACCGGCACGCGCAGCGGCGTCGGAACTTATGACGGTGTAGGCGCAGGCCGCTTTAATGTCAACGGCACGGTTACCGATAACGTCCCTCAGGACGTTAAAGACCGCATTGCCCATGTCGTGAAGCAAACGGCCCCTCATATCCGCAACGTGTATGTTTCCGGGAATCCCGACTTCGTAACCAGCATGGGGAACTATGCTACCCAAACGCGCGGAGGCGGGACGCTGAACAACGTCATCGGCGATTTCCAAACGTTGATCAACCGGATTTTTCCGGGGCGCACCGGGACGATGACCGGCCCGAACGGGTATACGCCTACCGGCCCGAATGCCGGCATGGGCAACGGTACGAGAGGCATGACGGGAACCGGTGGAGGCCTTCGCACCGGCACCAACGGCGGTTTTTCGGGCGGAACGACCCGTTAAAGGAGAAACCGGCTAAATTAAAGCAATGCAGGCTAGGCCCCCTTTCTCGCCAGAAGGGGGCCTAATTATTTTAGCCGAGAACCCGCAGATGGAATTTTACGTAATCTAACGAAGCTAATGTAATCTAACGAAGCTAATGTAATCTAACGAAGCTAATGTAATCTAACGTAATCAATCGTACCGGCCAGCGCGCTAATGGTTGTTAAAAACACAGGCGGCTTCATTTTTATGCTGATGTACTATGTGGTTTGCTCAAAAGTATTTCCGATACATTAAGACATTAAGATATTAAGGTGTTTCGCCGTTTGCGAGGACGGGCCGTTGAGATCAACTGCAAAAGTGCATTCTATTTTCCGTAGTTCATCCTTTTAGAGCGTTTGAAATGCAAAAATGCATCTGAATATCCGCTATTTGATAAAAAAGTGACTTTTAACCGGAAATGAACTGCATTTGCATTTGAACCGCCCGTTTCAGGGAGTTTCGACGAAATTCGCCTGCACTTTTGCATTTCATGGTGGGATACCTCGTTTTTAAAGACTTATTCGGCTTCGCCGTTTAGCAGCCGCCCTTTCACCCAAACCCGCTGCAGTTCCAAATCGCCGCTTACAAGCAGCAGATCGGCTTGTTTTCCAGTTTCCACCGCGCCGGTCAAATGATCGATCCGGATCAGCTTGGCCGGGTTGCCGCTGGCCAGTTCGGAGGCACGCTCCACGGACAAGCCAACTTCCTGCACCAGATAACGGAAGCCGCGGATCATTGTCAGCGTGCTGCCGGCCAATGTGCCTTCGCTATCTTTGAGGGTGCAGACCCGGTCCTTCACAACAACCGGCAGATCGCCGAGCATATATTCGCCGTCCCCAAGACCGGCAGCCGACATCGCGTCCGTGATCAGCATCAAGTTGCTGCCGGTTTTCACGCTGGCGAGCAGCCGGATTGCGGCGGGGTGCACATGGATGCCGTCGGCGATAATTTCCGCGCTGATGCCGGGCGTGCTTAAAATCGTGCCGGCGGTGCCGGGCTTCCGGTGATGGAGCGGCGTCATGGCGTTGAACATATGCACGGAGTGGTTTAATCCGACTTTATACGCGGCCATCATTTGCTCGTAGGTTGCGTCCGTATGTCCGGCCGCCGCCACGATGCCCCGCTTGCGTAAATAGCGGATCAGCTCGTGAGAACCTTCCCGTTCCGGCGCAAACGTCACCTGTTTGATCAGCCCGGGATAGCGCGTATCCCATGCTTCGATCCATTCCCGGTTCGGCGGCACGATATGCTCCGGATTTTGCGCTCCAGGCCATTTCGGACTGATAAACGGCCCTTCCAAATGGACGCCGACGAGTTGGGCATAAGGCATATCGCCCTGCATATAATGATGCACTTCCTCGAGTACGTGCTCGATCACGTGCTTCGGCATCGTCATCGTGGTGGCCAGCATCGATGTCGTCCCCTGGCTGCAATGAAGCTTCGTAATCGCATCAAAGCCGCGCTGGCTGGGTGCGGAGAAATCCTCGAGCATGCCGCCGTGCACATGAACATCGATAAAACCGGGCAGCACGTAATGGCCGCTTGCGTCGATCGTTTCACATTCGGCCGGGAGCGAAAGCGGCGCGCCGGACGCGGAGCCGACATAAACGATGAGTCCGTTCTCTACGGCAACCGCACCGTCGTGAATGATTCCCCGGGGCGTAACGACTTCGGCATGGGTCAGGAGAAAATTCCGGCCGCTCATTATAGCCACTTCCCTGCAGCTTGATCTACGACGACAACGACGTTGGAGTGGGTTTGCAGGAACGAAGCCGGGCATTTCGTCGTAATCGGTCCTTTCAGCGCCCGGGCGATCACTTCCGCTTTGTCTTCGCCTTTGGCCATCAGCAAAATTTGCTTGGCATGCAAAATGGAGCCGATCCCCATCGTGATCGCGTGCGTCGGCACCTCTTCGATGGAGTTGAAAAAACGCGCATTGGCCAGGCGGGTCCGTTCATCTAGCTTGACGATATGCGGCGGTCCCTGCAGCTCCTCGCCCGGTTCGTTGAAGCCGATATGACCGTTGTGGCCCAGACCGAGCAGCTGCAAATCGATCTGGCCGGCTTCATCCAGCAGACGCGAGTAATCTTCGGCCGCTTTTTGCGGATCGGCTTCCACGCCGGATGGAACATGGGTGTTTTCGGGCAAAATATCGATATGGTTAAACAGCTTCTCGTTCATGAACCGGCGGTAGCTTTCCGGATGATCGGCCGGAAGGCCGATGTATTCGTCGAGATTGTAGGTCGTAGCCTGCTTGAAGCTTACGCTGCCCTTCCGGTAAAGCTCGATCAATTTCCCGTAAACGCCGACCGGCGTGCTACCGGTCGCCAGGCCGAGAATCGCCCGCGGGTTGGATTGCAGCAGGCTGGCGATAATGCCTGCGCCGGTTTCGTTAAAATGGTCCTCGCTGCTCGTTTTGATGATGTTCAGCATAAGTTTTGCCCTCCTTGTGTTTTGCGGTAAATCTGCACGTTTTGATACGAACTTTCCAGCTTGGGAATATAGTCTTCAAACTCCAGGCTAACCATTCCCGTAAATAAAATATCGATGACATGAAGTTGGGCGATCCGCGATGCCATGTCGCCCCGGCGCATTCCTTCCTCCAAGGAGGAAGAAAATAACGCGATGTCCGCCAAAGACGCCAGGCGGTTTTGGCCGTATTGCGTCAAGGACAGCGTCACCGCGCCGCTGTCTTTGGCGCAGCGCAGCGCATCGATCGTCTCCGGCGTTTCCCCCGAATAGGAAATCGCCAGCGCGACATCGCCCGCTCCCAGCGAAGACGCGGAGGTGATCTGCATATGGGAATCGGCGAAAGCGGTGCAGTTTTTGCCGATGCGGATCAGCTTTTGATAGAAGTCCTGAGCCACCACAGATGAGGTGGCCACGCCGTACAAATCGATGCGCTTGGCCCCGCACAACGCCTTTACCGCCTGAGCCAGCTGGTTCATGTCCAGCAAGCGGGTGGTGTCGGTAATGGAGGCGAGGTGGTTCGCTTCCATGGCCTCGACGATTTTTTGCAGGTCATTGCCGGCAATAATGTCCTGATATTGCGTGTCCGCCGGTTTATGCGCCAGCTCTCCGGCCAGCTTCATCTTAAAATCGGGGAACCCTTTAAAATGAAACGTCTTGCAAAAACGCGTTATGGTCGAAGGGCTGACTCCACACGTATTGGCCAATTCCGTAATGCCCAAATGAAGAACGGCCGCCGGCGATTCCAGAATATATTCCCCGAGTTTGCGCTCCTGCGGCGGCAGCGTGTCCAAATGGCTGGAGAGTGCGTGCAGTATTGGCGTCAAAAAGACCCCCTCCTGTAGATGGTGTGAAAATTATTTTTAAATATTATACCTATTACATGAAAATCATTTCGATTCCATCATAATGGATTCTTCACCGGTTTTCAAGGCCGTTTGCTGACGAAAGCTGGAGAGTTTCCTTGAACTTTGCCTGGCCGCATAATACACTTACATTAGGTTGGACCCTGTGGGGGGAGGAAGGAATCCTGTGTCAAAAGATGATCTCGACACATACATCGAGCGTATCGAAGCCGCTTGGTCGAGCACGTTCCGCAAAATGAAAAGCGAGCTGATGCATCATCAGGAGCTGGGGCTGACCGGACCGCAATTTCACATGCTGGCACTGATCGACCGGCAAAAGACGTGCAACGTCAGCTATTTGGCGGACAAGCTCGAGGTGAAGCCCAGCGCCATTACGGTGATGATCGACCGGCTCGTGCAAAACGGATATGTCGAACGCCGGCATGACGAAAAAGACCGGAGGTCGGTTCTGCTGTCGGTGACAACGCGGGGCGCCGAGGTATGCGAAGAAGCCCGGAAGAGGTCCCGGGAGGTGCTGAAGTCCCATTTGTCCGTATTGGACCGGCATGAGCTGGACGTGCTGGTAGGGATTCTGGAGAAATTCGGCAAGAACAAAAGGCAAGCAAGGGAGTAAGAAGAGGAGATGCAAAAGACCGCCGGAAGGTTGATCCGGCGGTCTTTTGCATGCGCTGGCAAGCGCGTTCTTTCCGGTAAAGCAATGCGTTCTTTTCGGTAAAGCAGGTGCGGTCGTTTCTTCCAATCGCGGGAGAAAACTGCCGCCTGACTCGGTCTGCCTTCTTATGGAGTGCGTTGATAGACGTTTCTTTTATGTTTCTGCTTCTCCTGCTTCTCCCCGGCCAGCAAACGCCAAAGCACAAACAGCAGCAAAACGCTTTGCGGCAAGAACGTTTCCCAGGTCGGGTAGGCGCCGACCCATCCGGCGGCCGGCAGCCAGCTCCGGCTGTGCGCGGGGAGCACCCCCGCCACCTGCAGGGCGTGCAGGCTTTCTCCCGTGAAGCGAATGACCAGGAAATAGATGAACAGGCTGGCCGTCAGCATAAAAGGCTTGATCGGCAGCTTGACGCTAAACCGAATAAGCGCAAAGCCGAGCACCGCAAGCGCGGCCAACGCGCCAAGCATGCCGATCAGCAAGTGGGACAGCTCGATGGAGGGGGCCATTCCGATATAAAAGACGGCGGTTTCCGCGCCTTCGCGCAAGATCGCCAGCCCCGACAAAACAAACAGCGACCACAAGCTTCCGCGCTCCATTGCGCCCCCGAATTGTTTGGCGATGTATTGGTTCCAGGCCTGCGCGCTGGATTTGCTGTGCAAAAAATGCCCGACCGCCAGCATCATGACGACGGCCGCCAGGCCGATGAACCCTTCCAGCAGTTCGCGCGCGCCTCCAGACACCGCCTGGGCGACGGCATAGGTAAGCACAACTGCCAACGCGGCGGACAACGCCAGGCCCGACCCGGCCCCCGCCCAAATAAACCGGCGCGCGGCCGGCTGGTTCGCCCGCTTCGCAAAAGCGAGAAGCGCGGCCAGCACAAGGATGGCTTCCAGCCCTTCGCGCAGCAGAACGAGCGCTGCGTCCCAGGCGGTATAGGCGGTTTTGCCGGCCAAAGGCTCCAGATCGCTCAGCATTTGGCTGATGATGTTCGCGGCCCGCGTAAAATCGGGAGGGCTGGACAGCAGATAGCTTTGCGCTTCGGTCATGCGGTTTTCCGTGGCCGTGTATGCCGCTGGCGAGGAAATCGAAACTTCGCCTTCAACGCGGGGCCACATGACGATGAAGGCCTGCATTTGCGCCGCCGCCCCTGCGGCATCGCCGGCAGCGGCAGCCTGGGCCGCCGCCTTAAGCAAAGCGATCGCATCCTCAAGGCCGGGTTGTCCGGCTGCGGGGAGGGCTGTGGCGGCCGAATCGTCCAGCTTGCCGCCGATATAGTTTTGCAGCAGATCCGCCAGCTTTTGCAATTCGCCGGCTGCCTGCTCCGTTTTCACAGGGTCTGCTTGCAGCGCGATGCGGACCAGGCTCATATGCGTCTCCACATCACTGTACACGCCGAAATGCCCGCTGCGGATCGGGCCCTCCATTTTGCTCCAGCCGTCCAAAATTTGCTTGAAGCGGCTTTGGGCTTCGTCGGGATTCCCGCTTTCCAGCGGCTTTAACGTGTTATTGACCATCTTCAGCAGCCGCCCGGCGGCTTCTTTTCCCATAGCGTCCGTTTCCGCCCGATCCCCGCCGCTTTGGATAAACTCGTTAACCTGCTTGGCTAACGTGGAGAGCCGGGTTTTGGCGTCGTCCGCGTCCTCGTGCCGGACCGCTTCCTTGGCTGCGGTCAACGCCTCGGAAACCGCCGCTGCCGCCTCGCCTGCCGGAGCCGAATCGATTGAACCCCACGCTGCCTCGAACTTCTCCAGTTCGGCGGAAGCCTCGTCCCAATTGCCGCCGCCGGCTTCGACGAGGGCGCCGCCGACCAGCGGTAGCAGCGAATCGGATGCGGCGGACTTCGGCGTTTCGGCGGCGGCCCCGGCCCCGGGCGCGAGGCTGGCGCAGACGGTTACGAGCACCATAAGGCATACCGCGAGGCGCAGCGCACGGGAAGAAAGCCGGCGATCGCCCCGAAAACGTACCGGACTAGGCTGCGGCGCGTACGGTGTAATTGACATAAAACATGGCACTCCTTTCCTAGATCAGCTGTTCCCCGAAGTATCCGCCTTCGCGGATGCCAGGGAAGCAGGCGAATACGGCGCTGCCGATATGCAGGATATATTCGTTTAATTTATCGCTCTGCGCCAGCGTTTGCTGGATCGGGACGAATTGCTGCAGCAGGTTTCTTTGAAAGCTGATGAAAATAAGCCCGGCGTCGAGCTGCCCGGTTTTGGCGTCGATCCCCCCAGTGTAGGAGTACGACCGGCGCAATATTTTGATCTTCCCATCCATATGCGCCAGGCGCGTGTGGGAAGTCATCGGCAGGAGCGGTTGTCCGGAGGCGTCTTTGGCCGCAAGATCAAGCGGGGCGAATTCGTCGGCCGAGCCCAGCGGCGCTCCTGTATCCCGGTACCGTCCGAAGGTTTGCTCCTGGTCAGCGAGCGACGAGCGGTCCCAGATCTCGATGCGCATCCGGATGCGGCGGACGGCCATATAGCTGCCGCCTTCCATCCAGCCGGCGCCGTCCCCGGGCTGCACCCAAACGGATTCGTTCATCGCCGCGGCATCCGAAGCGTCGGGATTGCCGGTCCCGTCCTTGAATCCCATCAGGTTGCGCGGCGTCCCAGCGGACGGATCCGCCGCTCCCGTCCGCTGGAAGCCTTCCTGCATCCAGCGCAGCACGGCGGTGCCCCGCCCGATCCGGGCAAGGTTGCGGACGGCGTGGAACGCCACCTGCATATCGTCGGCGCACACCTGCACGGCCAGATCGCCGCCGCACCACTCCGGCTGCAGGGCGTCGCCGTTAAACGCCGGCAAGTCGGCGAAGGCGGCGGGGCGTTGGCCGGCCAGGCCGAAGCGCCCGTCAAAAAAGGAAGGGCCGACGCCAAACGTCAGCGTTAGCCTGGATGGGGATAGGCCGGCCGCCTCGCCGGTGTCGGAGGGGGGCAGGTTGAGCTTGTTGTTGCTGTCGCCGATCATTGCGCCTTTGGCCATCGCCGCCGCGGCTTCCGTCCAAGCCTGAAACAGCTTGCGCACGTCGGCGGGAGAGCCGGTCGTCAGGTCGAAGGCGGCTAGGCAAAGGAAGTTTTGAGCCGGCGTGACGATGCCTGCCTGGCGGCTCCCGTAAAAAGGCACCCGGCCGCCCGCCGCCGCGGCTGACGATCCTTTCTTACGGGCCAGCGCTTTTTGGGCCGCCATCACGCCGTACGCGCCGCCGCCTCCGAGCAGCAGGCCCAGTCCGCCCGCACCGGCCAGCTTCAGCACATCGCGGCGGCTAAGCCGCTCGTTAAGCAGGCCGCCGCTTCCGGAGCCGCCGGCAGGATCGCCCGAGCTTTTTTGGGCGCCTTGCCGGACGTCTATTTTCAGGTCCGTTTTCTTCATCGTTCTAAACTCCCAAAAGCGTGCCCATGTTGGACAAAGGTTCGGCCAGGGCGTCTAGATTTTGGCTTAACTTGCGGACATCCTCTTCCTTGAGCTGATCGTAGTTCATATATCCTTCGCCCTCTTTGAACTGGGCGAGCTCCTGCTCCAGGGCGGCAAACCGTTCGGCGATTTGCTTATCCAGTTCGGCGTCCTGCTTCGCCAGCTGCGACGACAGCAGCTCGTAGATTTTTTTCGCGCCTTCCACGTTGGCGGCGAAATCGTACAAGTCGGTGCGGGAGTACCGCTCCTCTTCGCCCGTTACTTTGGATGTGGACACTTCGTTCAACAGTTCGACGGCTCCGGTAACGAGCAGGGGAGCCTGGATATCGACCGTCTCCACCAAAGCCCGCAGTTGTTTGGCGTCGCTGAGCAGGCGGTCGGCAAACTCCTTCTGCCCATCCGTCGATCCGTCTTCCCACAGCGCCTTTTCGATACGGTGGAAGCCGCGCCATTCCGCGGCGTCGACATCGCCTTCGCGCGCGTCAATGTTTGGATCGAGGTCGCCCAGCGCCTCGGCGATCGGCTCAATGCGTTCATAATGCATGCGGGCCGGGGCATACAGCGCTTTGGCCGTTTCGATGTCCCCGCCATTTACGGCTTCGACGAATTTGCCCGTTTCGGTAACGAAAGCGTCGCATTCCTGAATGACGTATTCCCGGTATTGCCCGATGGCCGTTTGAAAATCCAGCTTGGCGGCCTCCGCGCCGTTGCCGTTTGCGCCGTTATGGCCGTCGGCGCCGTTCCCGCCGGCCGCGCCACCGCCGGCCGCGCCGCCGCTAGCCGCACCGCCGCTCTCCGCCTGGGCAAGGCTGCCGTTTTCGGCTTGTTTTCCGTCCCCGCAACCGGACAAAAGCAATGCCGCGGATAAGATCAACGCGGTGGAAACCGTATAACGATAATTCATGATCAAAAGTGCCCCCTTATCGGTTAACCTAAAGTTTCTTAGTCGAATGGCTATGAGAAAAAGCCACCATAGCTACGAGTGATAATGATTATCACTTTCACCAACTAACATCTTAATCAGAAGCGATTTCGGCGTCAATAAAAATTTTAGTTAAATGGGGCATCGCCGGGCTGGCGCGCTTCGGGCCGTCGGGTTATGATGTTATATACCATGGCGTTCAAGTAGGGCAGCGCCCATTTTGCCGCAGCACCGCACCATTACTACGGTTTCTTCATAAGATGTGTTGACTGTATCCCTTAACCTTGTTAAACCATAAAACCCGAGCAAGGAGGGGTGACGCATTATGAAGAGCAGCGATCGTAACAGCAAATTTCTGTTGACTCATCGTGAGCGGGAGGTTTTCGAGCTTCTCGTGCAGGATAAAACGACGCGCGACATCGCGGGGCAGCTGTTTATCAGCGAAAAAACCGTACGTAATCACATTTCGAATGTCATGCAAAAGTTGAATGTCAAAGGTCGCGCGCAGGCGGTTGTCGAGCTGATCAAGCTTGGGGAGCTAAAAATCTAACGGTATTCTATATGGCTGAACAGAAAACCGTAAACCTTCTTTTTCATTCCGTCTTTGAAGCGGGAGGGAGAGGAGGTTTTTTTGTTTTGTCAGGGGTGGCCGCTAGCCCTCCCTTTGAACCGACATATTGTCGCAAACAAAAAAGCCGTCCGGGTCCGGACAGCTTTTGTTGGATATTCGGCTTACAGCGACTTGAGGTAATGGACGATCGTCAGCAGCCCCTTGTCGAAGTTCTCCAGGTTGAAATGTTCGTTAGGGGCGTGCAGGTTTTCATCCGGCAGCCCAAAGCCCATCATGACGGCCGGGGCGGACAACACGCGCGACAGCGTTTCGACGATCGGAATCGAGCCGCCGTCTTTGGTGAACAAGGCGCGGGTCCCGTATACGGCTGCGTAGGCGTCTGCCGCTTTTTGCAGCATCGGGTCTGACGGATCGATCGAGAAGGCGCGGGCTTTTTCGGTAGCCTTGACGCTCAAGGTCGCGCCAGGCTGCAAATGCGCGCGCAGGTGGCGTTCGATCCGGTCGATCGTGGCCTGCGGGTCCTGATCTCCTACGAGCCGGCAGGTGATTTTAGCGTGGGCTTCCTTCGGGAGCACCGTTTTGGTGCCCTCTCCTTGGAATCCGCCCCACACCCCGTTCAGCTCCAGCGTCGGACGGGCGCCTGTCCGTTCCACGAAGGAATAGCCTTCTTCTCCGTACAGCGTCTCCAAGCCGAGGTCATGTTTCAACTTCTCTTCGTCAAACTGCTGCTTGGCGAATTCTTCCCGCAATTCCGGGGTCAGCTCGGGCACCCCTTCATAAAACCCTTCTACCGTAATTCGGCCTTTCTCGTCATGGAGGGAGGCGAGCAGAGAGACCATCGCATGCAAGGCGTTCGGCACGCCGCCGCCAAATGTGCCGGAATGCAAGTCGGTGTTGGCCGTATGAAGGGAAATCTCCAGTGCGCACAGTCCGCGAAGGCCGATGCAGATCGCCGGTTTACCCGGGGCCAAGAGCGCGGTATCGGAAATCAGAATGCAATCGGCCGCCAGCTTCTCCTGATTCGCTTCCAGGAAGGAAGGCAAGTTGGGGCTGGTGATCTCCTCTTCGCCTTCGATGCAAAACTTGATATTGACCGGCAGTTGCTGCTCCTGCTTGAGGAGCGCTTCCACCGCTTTGATGTGCATGAATACCTGCCCTTTGTCATCGGTGGCGCCCCGGGCGTACAGCTTGCCGTTCCGGATCGAAGGCTCGAACGGAGGCGTCTCCCACAGATTCAGCGGGTCTACCGGCTGGACGTCGTAATGCCCGTAGACCAGGATGGTCGGCTTGCCCGGAGCGTGCAAATGCTCGGCGTAAACTACCGGATGCCCGGCGGTCGGGTGGATTTCCACGCCTTCCATGCCGGCCCGGCGAAGCGCGTCGGCGATCCATTCGGCCGCTTTCAGCACATCGCCTTTATGTTCGGACAGCGCCGAAACACTGGGGATTTTCAGCAATTCCCCCAGCTCGTTCAAATGTTGTTCTCGATGCTTGCTAAAGTAAGATTGGTAGTCCATCGTTTTTTGTTCCTCCCGAACTGGATTTACCAGTATATTCTACACCTTTTTTGCCAAGAACACGAATGACGGAAACAGGATTTTGGGGGTTTTTGGCGGATAGCTTAAAAATAACTTAAAAATCGCCCTCTGTTTTTTTATCCTTATTTAAGGTATACCCCGACGATTTCTGTTAAAGTCAAGAATATGGTTAAAAAGTCTGCTATTTGAAGAAGGGAGTAAAGAACATATGGAAGACAAAGAGAAGAAGGAGCTGGAAGCGGCCGACGAGGCGGCGCCAAGGCCGGAAGACGAAGCGGCGGAAACTGCGAAAACAGCGGATACAGCCGATAAGGCTGAAGGACAAGCCCGCGGCACGGATGAACCGGCTGGGCAGCGTGAGCAAGAAGGCGAGGGTAAAACAACGGGCGGCGCCGTAGAGCTGACGAAAGCGGAATATGACCCGGCTCTCGACGCGCAGCATACCGCCAAGGATGCCGGCGGGCGCGATGGCGAAGACGTTCCGGTGATGGAGGCCGAGGATTTTTCGGAGCAGGGAACGCCGGTGCAGACATCAAATGGGGGCAAGCTTTGGCCGATCGTTTCGCTGGTGCTGGCCGTTTTGCTCGTCGTCGTGCTGATCAAGCCGCCGTTCGCGGCGAAAAAAGCCGAAGCGGTCGCTACGGTCAACGGCGTAGAAATTACGAAAGACCAATTGTATAACAAAATGGCGGCGCAAGGCGGCGAGCAGGTGCTTTCCGGCATGATCGACCAGGAACTGATCAACCAGGAAGCCAAGAAACAGAATATTACGATCACTGACGCCGATATCGACGCGGAAATCAAAGATACCTATATCGCTCAGTTCGGTTCCGAGGAAGCGCTGAAACAGGCGCTCGTTCAATACGGGATGACGATGGACGGCTTGCGGAGCGAGATTGCCAATCAGCTGAAGCTGACCAAACTGCTCGAGCCGCAAGTGAAAGTCACCGACGACCAAATCAAGCAGACGTTTGAGACATATAAAGAATCCTTCAATACCCCGGAGCAGGTTCGCGCATCGATCATTCTTGTGAAAACGGAAGACGAAGCGAAGAACATCATCAAACAGTTGAATGGAGGCGCGGACTTCGCGGAACTGGCGAAGAGCAAATCGCTGGATACGGCGACGAAGGACAAAGGCGGGGATATCGACTTCTTTGCCCGCGGGCAGCAAGAAACGGCCATCGAGGATGCGGCTTTTAAGCTGGCCAAGGGCGAAATCAGCGATCCGGTGAAAACAAGCGCGGGTTATCAGGTTATCAAGGTAACCGACCGCAAGGAAGCGCACACGGCTACGCTGGCAGAGGAGAAGGAAAAAATCCGTAAAATGCTGGTAAGCCAGCAGGTTTCGCAAATGTCGGACGCCTGGCTGCAAAACCTTCACAGCAAATCGAAGATTACGAGTACGCTCACGGACGCGAACGGCGCCGCTGCAGCGCAATAAATATGAAAATGTCGCAAGTTTGTTGAATGGAGCCGCCGAAGCAATAACGTTTCGGCGTTTTTTTTCGAGTATAATAAGGATAGAGCAATGCAGTATCGGCTGGTGCTGTATGGGAGGCAAAAGACATGTCGGATTGGTATGAACGGAGCTTCGGGGAAGATTATCTGCTCGTCTACAAGCATCGGGATCAGTGGGGAGCCCGGCGCGAGGCGGAAAAGCTGATCTTTTGGCTGAACCTGCCGCCCGGCGCTAAAGTGCTTGATTTATGCTGCGGCATGGGGCGGCATTCCCTCGCTTTCGCGGAGGCGGGTTATGAGGTCACCGGGGTCGATTTGTCGGAGGTGCTGCTGCGGGAGGCGAAGCGGAACGATGCCAAGCGGATCGTGCGCTGGGTGCGGGCCGATATGCGGAACCTGCCGCTCGCGGGAGGTTTTGACGCCGTCGTGAACTTATTTACTTCCTTCGGTTATTTTCACGACGATCATGAACATATCCAGGTGCTGCGGGAGGTGGCGCGAATGTTAAAGCCCGGGGGCCGCTTTGTCATCGATTATTTGAATCCGGCTTATACGGCGGCGCATCTCGTGCCCCGGTCCGAACGAATGGACGAGGGTCAGCTCATCACCGAACGCCGCGTCATCGAAGGCGGTTATGTCAAAAAGCACATCACGATCACAAAGGAGAATGGCCCGGGAGCGGGAGCGGACGGAGCCTGGGCAAGGGAATACATGGAACGGATCAAACTGTACTCGAAAGAGGAATTTTCCGTTATGCTGGAAGAGGCCGGACTGGTTTTGGAGCAAATCCATGGGGATTATGGCGAAGACGGCTATGACCCCGAAACGTCGCCTCGGATGATTTTGGCGGGTAGCCGCCCATGAAGACGATGCTTGCGGAAATTCAAACCTGGGACAAAGAAGGCGTTATCCGGGTACCCTTGCCGATGGCTCCTCCGCTGCGCTGGGTGAACAGCTATATGCTGCGCGGTCCGGAGGGGATCACGATTATCGATCCGGGGCCGAGGACCGCCGAGACCGAGCGGGAATGGTCGCTCGCCCTGCGCCAGCTTGACATCGCTCCGGGCGATGTGGCGCAAATCGTGGTGACTCATCACCATCCCGACCATTACGGACTGGCGGGATATTTGCAGTCCATAACCGGGGCGGCCGTCCGCATGTCCCGGCGCGCTTACGAAGAGACACAGCTGATGTGGGGGAAGGACAGCGTCATGAACGAGGAATTGCCCCGCCTATTCCTTCGCCACGGCATGCCGCCTGTTTGGAGTGGCCAGTTGCCGCCGCATCTGCGGAGCTTTTTTTCGCAGGTGACCCCGGCGCCCGAGGTTGACTTTATCCGGGAAGGGGAAGCGGTGGTGATGGGCGGGCGATGCTGGCTGCCGCTCGAAAGCGCGGGACATGCCCCGGGGCATTTGTCCTTCTATGACCCTGAGCGCAAGCTGATGTTTTGCGGCGACGCCGTGTTGCCGCAAATTTCCCCCAATATCAGCTTTTTGCCCGGCAGCGACCCGCAGCCGCTGCAATCGTTCCTCACATCACTCGAACGGTTTGCGAGCTATGAGGTGAGGATCGCTTTTCCGGGGCATCGCCATCCGTTCGAGCATTTCCCTGAACGCGTCCGCATGCTGCTGGAGCATCACGAGGAGCGGCTGGCGCGGATTGAAGGGCTGCTGCGGCCGCGGCCGCAGACCGGGTTCGAGGTTTGCGCCGCGCTGTTCGGCACCGACCTCGGCATCCACCAAATGCGCTTTGCCATGGCCGAAACGCTGGCCCATCTGGTCGAACTGGTACGCCGCGGGCGTGCCGGGGAGCGGTTGACAAGCGGGGAAGCCGCGGTGGAATTTCATCTTACGATGCGATAAACATCCAAAAAGCGGCCTATGGCCGCTTTTTAATTTTAATTTGTAACTCAACTTTCGCAGATCAACACTTGTTGTCCGGAGACTTTGCACAATTATCCCTTTTAATCAGGTAGCAGAGAGAAAGACAAGCTTGGGAGAAGAAAATATTTAGTGGAGTAGCAGATAGGTTCGAGATAATTTAGACGGGCTTAGGAAAGGAATCAGGTTTAGGGAAGGTGAAACAGACAGGACAAGAGATCAAGACAAGAGATCAAGACAAGAGATCAAGGACCCATTAAGTTAATCTGCATCAAACTCCCCCCACCGTTCCAGCGTCTCGATCAGGCTGCAGCAGCCGCAAGGGGCTGGTACGGTTGGCGCGCGATCAGCCGGCGGTAAGGGAGCGCCGGAATCGCCATACACATCTGTAGCAACTTCTGCCGCATCGTTTCTTCCGCTCCGGGCAGTCCTCCGGGCAGGCGCAGCCGACGGCGTACGGTGTATTCGTTCAGGTACGCCTGCAGATGCTTTGGTCCCAAGGCTATATATGTACTCTTCAGCGATTCCCACGCCTCTCTCACCACTCTCCGCAAGGGCGTATACAGCCGAAAGGCCAGAGGGAACAACTGCACCGCCGATGTACGGGCATCCACATGCCCGCCAATAAACGCGGTTAGATCGTGACGGTTTGCCCTTTTTTCGCTACCCCGCTTATGCGGCACCAGGCGGATTTTGACGTGCTCCGGCTCGCCCGACTCCGTGACCGTGCAGCCGGCTACGACCGCCGAGGCGTACGGATGCGAAAGCTGACACCGGGACGGATTACGCCCATACTGATCGCTGTTCACCTTCAC
>SNQW01000178.1_pt1 | contig 42756 bp, 29 predicted proteins | sample 2580511 | NCBI WGS metagenome assembly SNQW01 (sample SAMN10953775, study PRJNA522744) | food fermentation metagenome | isolation source: 8-hour incubation of native-enriched microbial consortia from nixtamalized... | place: Mexico | collected 2017-09-24 | reverse complement strand
GTGAATGGGTCAAGCGACTGAAGGAAGAAGATCAAGCCAAATTCCATAGAACGCTGTAATTTGTTGAAAAAGTGAGCAATCGTACGACACACATTATTTTGACGGTGTAGACTCCGGAATTAGGGGGCCGAGCCGTTTTTGCATTTCATCCGCTCATAAAGGGATTTTTGTCTGAAATCAAATGTACTTTTGCATTTGATCAGTTTCTCCTGCGGTTGATTCAGCTAACTTAGAAAAGCGTTCCCTTTGGCGAGGCTCTTTGTCGTGCACACCCATACGCTGGTTGCGCAGGAGTGTTGGGGTTTCCTCTTCGGTTCTACTACGAGAATCCTTTCCCTTCTTGCATGAGCAGAGGCACCGAGGACTTCGGCGCTTTCTAATCTGTGGACGCTGCCCTAACGGACTCCAGCGACCTTATCCGCCCATTCCCCGGATATTTCCCGGCCTAACGGCCCCATGACTTTATCTAGCTGAAAACCAGGTCATCCGGACCGATTCGAGCGAAATAAGGTCATTTGTGTCCGTTACATTTTGCAAACCTCCGTTTTTCCGAAAATAATGGCTCTGGAGCCACTGGCGTTGCATTAACTTTTGCTCAAGGTTTCTTTACAAGCGTTGGCTTTCGAATCGATACTGTCCGCCCGCCGGAAATCTAACGGTTGCAGCAGCGGCTATTTGCCGAAAAAAGACCTTTTCGAAATTCTAACGGTTGCGAACGTCGTTATTTGCCTGAATCCAAGCAAAAATTACCGGTTTGCAACGAAATAAGCTCCATGGCAACCGTTACAATTTGAAATCAACGTTTTTGGAACAAATAGCGCTTGTGGCAACCGTTAGAATATTGGTGTGCCCAGAAAAGGTATCTTGCCAGATTTAAATGCAACGCTAGTGCTCTGAAGCCCCTTAGCCTCCAGCTCCCTTCTCTCCTCTCTTCTCTTCAAGTTCTCCTCCCTTCTCCCTCAAGTTCTCCTCGCTTCTCATCTCTTCTCCTCAAGTTCTCCTCCCTTCTCTACCGCCTTATCGGCCTCTGCCTGACCGGAAATTTGATAACGTTAAAAAACCGCCATTCACATACAATGGCGGTTCCTTGATTCTAGGGAGCTTCTTCATTCTAGGATTCAGAAAAACTGCGGGTATTGCTTGGCCATGCTGTTCACCTGCTCCAACAGGCTGCCCGAATGCTCCTTCACGGCTTGGCGCAGGGCTTCCGCATCGCGGCGGCGAATGGCCGCGACCATGTTCTCATGCTGACGGATATGGGTTGGCAGAGCGCCCTCCATCTTGCCGTACAACAGACAAATGCGATTGTAATGGGAAGCTACCGTTTCAATCGTGTTCCAGGCAAGCGATTCTCCGGCCGTCTCAAAAATAAGCTGATGAAAACGATTGTCCTTATGGTAAAACTCGATAAAATACTTTTTGTCCGTGTACTTCTTCTGCTTGTTGATCAGTTCCTGCATCGTGTCCGCCACCAGCTCGCTGCACTTGCGGATAAATTCATCCACCACGGCGGATTCCAGCGATGTGCGAATAAACCATTCCTCGCGTACCCGCTGCAAATCGATTTTGGAAACCACCGTTTTGCGCTGGGGATAGATTTCCACAAGTCCCGACTGCTGCAGGCGCACGACGGCTTCCCGCACCGGCGTCCTGCTGACGCCGTAACGTTCGGACAACTTCTGAACGCTAACGTCCATGCCCGGCTCCAACGTCATATTCATAATATCTTCTTTGATTTTATTGTAAGTTACGTCATTTAATGAACTGCTGTTATTTATTATCTTCAACGGTTTCCCTACACCTTCCCGAACCCACTCCTAAAACGTCACGATATATGGTTTCCGCGCCGGAAGAATCGTAACTGAAGTACAAAAGAAAATCCAGAATAAACGGGGAATAATTTAGTCGGTTCAGCTCCCGGGTAAACGCCATGGCGCCGATTTCGCTCAAAGCGCGGATCGTAGAACGGTGTTTAAGCCCAAGCAAATTCCACAATACGACTTTTTCGGTCCGCGTATAAATTTCCGGCTCAAACCGCTCTTCCACAACATGAAAAATTTCATGCCCCAGGATAGTATTCATTATATCATCTTGCCGGAATAGATCAACCAAGCCCGGAGCTTCCCCGGACACCAGCCGCGCCGCCTTGCGCACGGGTTCCGCCATTATTGTTACTTTGTCAGGCTGTGTATAGCAGGCAAACAGAATTCGTTTTCCCGTCATGGAAGCATCCTGGAACTCAATCCGGAGCTTCAACCTTTCGGCAAGCAAACGCACATCCGTACAACCATACTCCTCGCTGATCCGCCTGGCATATTGTTTGCCGCAAGAAAGCGCCCCCGCAATCAGCTCCGCTTTTTGCTGCGGCCGTATACGCTGGTTTAAAAGGTCCCTGGAAAAAGCGTACCTTCCCCAAGTTTCATCATCCACCCTGAGCAGCGCTCCGATCTGCTCTTCCAGCTTGTTTGGCTCCCCCATGCTCCCTCCGTTCCCCTTTTCGTTTTCAACCGTTTTCAACTCTGCTTGATATTGGCGGCGACCACGATGATCTCGGTCTCGGGTTCAAAGGTGGACACTTCAATATCCATCAACAGTTCCAACTGTGCGAAATCGGATGCGGTAAAATCCATAACGCGCGCGCCGATGCACAGATAAAAGTCCGGTCTGGCAATGAGCTCCGTTTTATAAACGGCCATCGCTTCCCACAGTTGTGCCACGGCCTTGAGATATGCTCCGGCGGTTGTCTTGATCGCCATGGCCCGGCCGCGCTGAATTTTAATGAAGCCTTTGCTGTCCAGGATACGGACGGCCCCGGCGTCTCCCGCTTTTTCAACCTTTTCGCCAAAAATATAAAAGTATCTGGTTTTCTCCAGCAACTCTGTCCGCTCAGCGGAAATCCGCATGTCGCCTGCGGCGATTTCCTTCAGTTCCGCTTCGCTGCATTCCTTTAGCAGCTCGTTGGTTTTGACCTCCGTGGAGCCGGTGGCAATCGCGGTGACCTTGGAGGTTTGCGGATCGATATCGATATGGATCTCCACGCTTTCCGGCGTTGCCCCGCTTTGGATGGCTTTATTCATCGCTTCCATTTTAATCGCGCTGATGTCCTCCTTGGAAGGCGACGGGATGATCCGCTCCACCACGTCCCTGACCATGGCCAGAGCGACACCGATCGAAGAAATAACCTCGGCATTTTCGGGGATGCTGTACTTTAGTCCCATCTTTTCCGCAAAATACACGATCAGCGAAGCCGCTCCGCCCCCGACCCCCACCAAAGAAATTTGATCTTTCTCCAGCTTGTATTTGTCCGCCAGCGACAAAATCACCGGTTCGATTTTGGCGTACGCCTTCTCCATAATCTGCCCCGCGATATCTTCCACCGTCGTCCCGCAATAATCAGCCAGCGCCTGCATCGCCTTTCTCGCCGCTTCCGCATTGCCGTAGGAAAAATGCTCTTCCTTCACCAGTCCCAGCACGTTAGCCGCGCAGGAATTCGTGATCGTCACCCGTTCGCCGTTCTCCAGCAGGATCGCCACATAATCCGCCGGATCACCCGGTTTTGGCGAGAAAAATTCCACCTTAGCCCCCTTGATTTTGGCCGGGTCGGTAAACACCGCATAATCGAGGCCGGCGATATGCGCGGATCTCGGTCCGACATCAATGACTCCGGTTTTGGCTGCGCGGACCATCGAACCCCCGGCCACGCCAAGCACCCGCACATCCAGCGAATTGACATAGGTGGGGTGACCGCCGACGATCGAGTAATCGATCGCCGGGCGGCCGTTTTTGATGACGCCGATATTGGTTGTCGTGCCGCCCACCTCAAAATACACGCCGTTGGAGGCGCGCAAATACATCAAAGACCCCATCACCGAAGCGGCCGGACCGGAAAGCATCGTAAGAATCGGGCGTTTCTTCATTTCGCCGATTTCCATCACGCCGCCGTCCCCGCGCATAATCATTAAAGGCACGTGGACGCCGGCTTCCCTTACGGACCGCTCCGTTGAATTTGCCGTGTCCAGCATTTTGGGTAAAATACTGGCGTTGATCGCCGCCGTTCTGGTTCTGCGGGTCAGTCCGTACAACTTCGTAATATCCGACGCCATCGTGGTGGGGAGGCCTTTTTTCTCCGCTTCTTCATACACGAGCTGCTCGGGTCTGCCGTTGTCGACGCCAAAGGCCATGGACGGAACAATCACCTGCGCCCCCATCCTTTCCAGCTCTTCGATGACCTGCAGCACGGTTTCCTGCGTCATTTTTTTGACATTGATAAAGCTGTTGAAAATTTGAATCGCTTTGTTGTTTCCCAAATCGATGTTCGCTAGTTTCGTCTGTCTTTTGGCCAAAAAACCTTCGAATCCGCCTTTGCCCATCCCGACAATGCCGACCTGGGCGATATCGCCTTCGATCAGCGCGTTGGTTGCTTGCGTCGTACTGTGCGCCACAAAAACGACATCCTCCGGTCGGATGTTATTTTCCTGCAAGCAGTTTTGAAAACATTTTACCACCCCGGCGGCCACGCCCTTGGCATCGTCATGCGTCGTTTTGACCGACGATTTGCCGATAATCTCGTGGGTTTCGTTGTCAATGGCCACGGCTTTGGTATGCGTCCCTCCTACATCAATCCCCATGCGAATTACTCTACCCATGTTTATCCTCCAACCTTATACGAGATTACCGTACATGACAAAAACGACGGCGCATAAAATAATCCCAATAATCCAGCCTGAAGGAATGGACATCTTCATGAAATCCCTGGCCGGTACCTTCGTATAGCCGAATCCCCAGGCGACCCAGGATTGGGTAACGTCAAGGTGCTGCGGTGCAACCGTGGTGACGGCGAATAATGGATACAAAAATTGCACCGGCCAGGCGGCCGTCGATACAACCACGGCCAGAATGGCCGCCCCGGACCCGACCAGATTCATCGGCCCGCGGAAGAAGCCAAGCGGCGTTAAGACCGCAAACACGATGCATAACAAAAGCGCCGTCTGCGGCATCACTCCGCCAAATAGAATTTTAAAATAAGGGGAAGCATATGTAGCCGCGTTGTTGAACATGGCGAGCGTCAGCAAAAAGCCGATCATGGGCGCCACATCGATCGCGCCGTCGGCAAACTGCTTCGAAAGCATGCGGCAGATGCCGGCAAATCCGCCCTTTAACTTGCCGCAGGTCCACAAAGCGAACAGGCCGGCAACAATAAATCCGAAAATAATCGGAATTTTGAACGCAACCACGCCGATCACCGGAAGAATGATCGAAATCCAGGAAATGGCGGGCGCATCTCCGGAATTTTGTTCTTCGGGCGTCGTTGCCGCCCAGGCGCGGGATATTTTCTTCTTGTTCATGGAAAGATTGGCTACAATGAGCACAACGACCAGCGAGACGGCCATCGCAATCATGCCGAAGGTGAAGTAGGCGTTATAATCATAGCTGGCGTAGCTTTCGTTGGCGGTGGCGAAGATCGCCTGATACTGTTTGAAGTTGACGATATTCCCGAAAATTCCGGCCATAATGGAGCCCATGAAGGAAAATAAGGCGATCGGCGAAGGAATGCCGAGCGACAGCATGATCGGCAATACGATGACGGCAATGGAAATTACCGGCCCGATCCCGGTCATGGAGGTGAAAATTACGGCCGTAACAATACAAAGAAGCGACATCGTCACTCGCGGTTTGTCTCCGCCCAGTTCCACTACTTTGCGGATTAACGTCGCGGCGATCCCGGTGTCGATCAAAATTCTGCCGAAAAAAGCCCCGAAAAAAATGTTTACAAGGATGGCTTTACCGTAGTTTTCGGGTCCTGTCTGAAACACATTCGTCAGCACGGAAACCCAAGATTGCCCTTCCATCGCACCAGTAGGGGAAATCGCGTTACCGATTAAGGCGAGTGCCGTCCATAATACCGACATGATAAAAAAGCCCACCATGAGGTTATAGCCCTTCACGCAATACCATACGAGTCCGAAAAACGACAGGACCATCATGAAACCGATTACAAAATTGGCTGCATCCACAAAATGCCCTCCTTAAAGTTTTGTGAGCATTGCTTCCTCAATACGGCATCGTACAAACTCGCTTCGGAAGCACTACTGAATTAGGAATAAGACAACGCCAACTAACATACTAACATGCTATTTGCTATAACTGACATGTTAGTTTTGTGTCAAATGGTACCATGGCCGTTGTATAACGTCAATATACATTTTCACACAACTTTGAAATCGCTTAAATTCGCCTTGCCATGCAAAAAAGCCCGCAAATTACCGTGAAGGCAAATTTACGAGCTGAGTTGTGTGCTGAGTTGCGTGCTGAGTATTAGTGGATGCAATGATGGTACGAAGCGCTACGGGTTCGTGGGCCGGCGGTTTTACCATTACCGTTTACGACAGGACGGGAGGGGGCAGGGCAGAGCATTCCCCGAATTCCCACAAACTGCAAAAGGGCATGCGATATTTGTCAAATTCTCCCGAAACGGTCCATCGAAATGCAAAAGTGCAGTTCATCTCCGGTCCAAACCTACTTTTTTATTAAAAAGCCCCAAACCAGATGCATATTTGCATTTCATTCGCCTTAAAAAGGGATACTCGCGCGAAATCAAATGCACTTTTGCACTTGATTTTACGGTTGGTCCCGAAAAACTGGTGAACTCAAGGTTATCTGCGGGTTTTTACATTTGCGGGTTTTTACGCTTCTTCCAAATCGGCCCGGTTACCAAGCAAGTTTCCCCTGCCGCCAAAAATCCGTCCCCGAAAATACATGTTCCGGGCGATACTCGTGTTCTTCCGCCGTGGCTTCCGCATATCCCGCCCACGGAACACGCAACGAGCGCAGCCGGGCGGCATCCTTGCTTCTTGTCCCCAATTCCATATACCGGACCGTCGCCTCGTTGGCGGGATTGTTCCAGTTGTCCCAGCCCTTAGGATGAATATGTTCGTCCATCAGGCAATCAACAAACACGGTTTGCGCATACTCCCGCCAAGGGCGCCCCAAGTATACCGAAGCTTTAGGAACGCCCGGTTCCGCCGTCAGGAAGCAATCGCGAAAGACGTAGCCGTGCTGCTGCCCCTGCGGCGTCGACGCCGCCGTTATATAGCCGACGCCGCCCCCTTCATGAACGAGGCTGCGGATTTCGCAAGCCTCGAACACCGCCGCCGCTCCGCCGAAGATAAAATCGACCGTCCCTTCGATATAGCAGTTTTGATAGTGCTGGCGGTAATGCTCATGATGCTCCTTAAGCGGAATCCCGCCGAACGCGGCCCTTTCCCGCGGCGCCGGGGGCAACGGACCCGTGAACAGCGTATCCTGATGCCCTTTGAACGTACAGTTTCGGAACACCGCCTGGTCGCAATGCGCATACACCGCCACCGCCTGCCCTATCCGCTCGCCCTGCCCGGCCGTATTCGCGATCGTCAGATTTTCCACAACGAGATGGCTGCCGCCCAAAAACAATGTCGGCGTGGCAAACGTCCCGATTTCCTCGCCGTGTTCATCCCGCTCCTTGGCATACCGGTTCATCGCGATTTCGACGTTCCCGATGCCGACGATGCGAAGATGGGAGCGGTAAATCACCACCTGTTCTTCATATCGTCCCGCCAAAATGTACAAGGTGTCCGGCTGCATGGCGGCATCCCGCTCCAGCGCATCCACCGCTTCCCCGATCGTCCGGTAATCGCAAAACGATTCTTTTCCTACCAGCATGGTTTGCCAATCCCCCCGGTCAAATTATTCCGTCCGCTCACAAAGGCGACCGCAAGCTTATGCTTCCGATGCAGCTTTCTTTCAGAAAGCTTTCAGTTTCTGCGGAATCATTTTACTCTCTTGCCTGCATCACATTGTTTAGTGCATCCTATATAGATTCAAAGGACGAGAGCGTCACCTGCTCCACCAGTTTTTCCGGCTTGGCGGTATTTTTCGACCGGCAATCCGTAATTTCCACGTCATCCCCGTTTTCAATGTAAAAGGCCGGGCCTTCATGGTTTTCAATCGTTACCCGGCTGAACCGCACGTCCCGCACATTCCCCAAATAGAACCCGCGCCGCGCCATATCGCTGATGCCGGCCATCATCGCCGGGCGTCCGGGAATGGCGTCCTCCGCCATGGAAATGTCGATGTTATCGAATGTGATTTCGGAAATATACCGCTCCGCTAGGCCGTACAGAAACCCGGCGGCAGCGTGAGCCTGGCGCGCCGTGATCCCGGAAAAATGAATGCGCCGGAAGTTCGGCGTTTCCTCCGTCACAGGATACGGATTTTTATCCCAAACATATTTATCCTTGCCGCGCGGTCCGCAGAAATAATAAAGATTCATAATGAACGGGCAGATCACGTCTTCCATCACGATATTGCTGATCCGGATATCTTCGACGACGCCGCCGCGGCCGCGCCGGGATTTCAGGCGGATGCCGCGGTCCGTTTGCTTGAAGACGCAATTCGCTATCGTCACATTGCGGATATTCCCGCTCATCTCGCTGCCCAGCACGACCCCGCCATGTCCGTGCACCATCGTGCAGTTCACGATCGTAATATTTTCGCACGGAATCCGCTCTTTCGTATCCTCGGTTCCCGCCTTGATGGCGATACAGTCGTCCCCTACATCGATATTGCAGTTGCCGATGCGGACATTCGCGCACGACTCCGGGTTGATGCCGTCCGTATTCGGCGAGTCCGCGGGGTTCAGAATCGACACATTGTCGATCGTCACATCGCGGCAGCAAATCGGGTTGACCGTCCAACTCGGCGAGTTAACCAAAGTTACATCCTTGATGCTTACCCTCCGGCAGCGGTCAAAGCTGATCAGCTTTGGACGCGGAAACTTAAGCTCCTCCGGGCGGTTTCTGTGCTTATCCCACCACGGCTCCCCGCTTCCGTTCAGACAGCCGTTTCCGGTCACGGACACGTTTTCGAGATCCTCTCCGTAAATGCAGGAGGCGTGGACCTCTCTTTTTACCCCTTCCCACCTGGACTCCACGGCCGGATAATCGTTTGGGTCCGTACTGAAGGACAACACCGCGCCGGGACTAAGCCGCAGCTCGATATTGCTTCTCATGAAGATGGCTCCGGTCAGAAACGTGCCGGCCGGAACCACCACCGTGCCTCCCCCCGCTTCGCTCGCGGCCGCGATGGCGGCTTCGATCGCCCGGGTTGCCAAAGCCCCGCTGTCCCTGACGGCTCCATAATCGGCGATATTATACATACACATTTTGTTTGCTCTCCGATCTGTTCAATAATGATTCCATTTCGACGCAAGCCATCACAAACGCGCCGACGCCATGCAAATCATTGTTCACTTTCGGGCGCGTTACGTAATTGTCGTAATCGCCGGCCGAAGTGCCGATACAGATGCCCGGCAGCACCAGCCGGCCCTCATCATCCCACTCCACGGCACGGGTCAGCCCTTCATACCCTTTCTTGGCGGCGCTCAAGGCCTCTTCACCGGCGATTCCCCGCTGCACCGCCTTGGCGATCGTGTAGACAAAAAGGCAGGAGCCCGACGTTTCCAGCCAGTTTTCGGGCCGCTCCCCCTTGTCGACGACCTGGTACCATAACCCGCTCTCCCGGTCCTGATACCGGATCAGGGCATTTACGAACCCTTGTAAAGCGTTAACGAGTTCAGCCCTCCCGGGCTCATCGTCAGGCAGCAGCTCAAGAAATTGCGCCAGGGCCAGACCGTACCATCCGAGCGACCTGCTCCAAAATTCCGGAGAACATCCGGTTTGCGGGTCCGCCCATGGCATCCGCCGGCTCTCATCCCAGGCATGATACAACAGCCCGGTCCGCTCGTCCTTCATATGTTTGCGCATCAGTCTCTCCTGGTGCAGCACCTCTGCCCTGAGCCCCGTATCCCCGAACGCATTCGCGTATTTCAGCGAGAACACCCCTGCCATATAAAGCCCGTCAAGCCACATTTGATAAGGATATTTATCCTTATGCCAATAACCGCCCTCGGACGTTTTGTTCAAAGTCAGCAGCAGGTTTCTCAGCTTATCCGCCGCGATCCGGTATTTCGCCGCTCCGGTCCGTTCATACAACCTGAACAGCAGCAGCCCCGCCTGCACGGCGTCCAGCTCATCCCTGGCAAAATAAAAATTGCCCCGCTCATCCACCAGATCATCCACATACTCCTGAATATACCGGATGTACCGCTCATCCTGAACGGCTTCCCAAAGCAGCTCCATCCCGCACAGGAAAACGCCTTGATGGTAATGCCAGCGGTGCGCGGGCGGCAGGCTGCCGGCGGCGTAAGCGTCCATCAGCGAATCGCAGGCCTTCCTCGCCCACTCGATCGGTGTGTCCTGACGACGAACTGTCATTTCCAAGCTCCTTTCACTTCGGAATCATATTTCCCCGATTTTCCGCAAAAGCTCAGGGTTTTCAAGCCGTTACTATCGCTCGCCGTAAATTTACCGGTTGCAGCAGCGGCTATTTTACGAAAAAAGGCCTTTGCTAAATTCTAACGGTTGCGAGCGTCGTTAATTTCCTTAATCCAGGCAAACACAACCGGTTTTCAGTGAAATAAGCGCCAGGGCAACCGTTACAATTTGAAATCAACGTTTTTGGAACAAATAGCGGTTGTGGCAACCGTTAGAATCGTTTTGCGGGTTAAAAAACGTACCTCGTCACGCTGTACACGGAATAACGCGGCCCCTTAGCCTTTGATCGAGCCGAGCATGGCCCCTTTGGCGAAGTGCTTCTGCAAAAACGGATACACGAGCAGAATCGGCACCGTGGCGACCACGATGACCGCCATCTTGATCGTCTGATCCGGCGGCGGCACCGTACCGTCCAGAGTGGAACTGTGATCCAGCCCGCTCGCCAGCACGACGATTTGCCGGAGCAGCACCTGGATCGGCCATTTCACGCTGTCGTTCAGGTACAAAATCGCCGACATGTACGTATTCCAGTACGTCACCGCATAAAACAGGGAAATCGTCGCGATTGCGGGCATCGAAAGCGGCAGTACGATTTTGAACAGGATGCCGAAGTCGCTGCAGCCGTCGATCCGCGCGGATTCCTCCAGGCCTTCCGGAATGTTTTGAAAGAAGTTTTTAAGAATGATCATATTAAAAGCGCTGATTGCCGACGGTACGACGAGCGAGGCATACGTATCGATCATCCCGAGCTCCTTGACGACCAGAAACGTAGGGATCAAGCCGCCGTTAAACAACATCGTAAAGACGACGAGGAAATTGAGCGTTTTGCGGCCGTCGAGATCTTTGCGGGCCAGCGCGTAAGCCATCAGCGCCGTCAGCAGCATGCTGAACAGCGTACCGATCAAAGTCACGCCAACCGAAACGCCCATCGCTCTGAAAATCGTATTCGTCGAAAAAATAAATTTGTAAGCTTCCAAGCTCCACACCTTCGGAATCAGCACAAATTTATTGGCTGCCAGCTCCGCGTTGGTCGTAAACGAACCGGCCACGACATGGATGAAGGGAAGCACCGTAATGAGCGCAACGATGGCCAGCAGCGTAAAATTAATGGCAGCGTATATTCTGCCACTTATGGATCTGTCTTCTACCATATGAACTCCTCCACATCTATATTGAAACGATGGTTCAGGAAGCCATAAACCTAACTTCTTGAACTCGTTCTAGTAGACGCCTTCTTCCCCGATTTTCTTGGCTACTTTATTGACCAGCACGACCATGATCAGGCCGATCACGGATTTAAAGAACCCGATCGCCGTACTGTAACTGTACTGCCCCTGCCGCAAGCCGGCGGTGTATACGTAAGTGTCGATGATTTCCGCAACCTGCCGGTTCATCGAGTTCAATAGCAGGTAGACGTGCTCAAACCCGAGGTCAAGCACATGGCCGATTTTCAGAATAAACAGCGTGATGATGACGCCCCGGATCGCCGGAAGCGTAATATGCCATACCTGCCGCATTCTGCCGGCTCCATCGATCCGCGCCGCTTCATACAGTCCCGGATCGATGGCCGCAATGGCCGCCAGGTAGATAATCGTTCCCCAACCCGCTTCCCTCCAAATCACCTGGAGGATATACATCGGCCTGAACCAGCCGGGATTCAGCAAAAAATTGATTTTTTCAAATCCGAAATAAACCAGCAGTTCGTTGATAATGCCGCCGTCCATCGTCACCATGACATAAGTAATCGAAACGATGATGACCCAGGACATGAAGTGCGGCAAATAGACGAGCGTCTGAAACAGCCGTTTGAAAAAATTGCCCCGCAGCTCGTTCAGCATTAACGCCAAGATAATCGGCACCGGAAAATAAATGAACAGGTTGAGGGCAAACAAAACGATCGTGTTCATCAAAATGTTCGCGAAGTCCGGTTCGGTAAACAATCGTTTGAAATGCTCCATACCGACCCATTCGCTGCCCATAATTCCGTTATAAGGCTTGTAATTCTGGAAAGAAATGATCAGCCCGTACATCGGCAAATATTTGAAAATGATAAAATAAAGCACTCCCGGCAGCAGCATGACATACAGCCATTTGTTTCTCCACAGCCGCTTTCTGAGCTCGCCGGTCTTGCGGCGGCTGCCAGGCTGGACCTTGGGAGTGGCAGTGGACGGAGCGGTCGCTTCCTGCATGCGTCTCTTCCTCTCTGCTTCTTAATTCATGAACAGGCTATATAGGATGAACTTTTGAAATGGATGTTTCATCCTATATATTGAAGCATCAGCCTCATAGCCTGTTCGGCCTACGTTTTATTTGGATGCGTTATACTCCTCGATGATTTTCGATCCGCCGCGGCTCTTCCATTGTTCCACCGCTTTTTCAAAACCGGCCTTGTCGATTTGACCATAGATATATTGATACGTGGCGTCCGTAATGATTTGCTGAAGCTCTACTCCCTTATTCGTATAGGTTTGCGAGTCGAGAGCCGCCGTCGGGTCAGGCACGCCTACCTTCACATTTTCCTTGATCAATTCCTCGGCATGAATCCGCCCCGGCAGCGTATTGTAGCTTTCGTACATGCCGTTCGTTTCGAACTCGCCGATGACGCTGTCCTTGAACGGCTTCACTTCACGTTCGATCAATTCCTTGTTTTCCGCGGCTTGCGCTTTTCCTTCCACTACCGTATAATGCGTGCCTTCGATGCCCCAATACATCAAATTGGCCACTTCAGGCGTCATCATCTTGTCAAAGAACGCCAGAATCTTCTTAAGCTCTTCCTCATTTTTTACTGCCGATTTCGGGAACAAGACAATATTGTTATAACCCGGAATCATCCATTGGGCGAATTTTCCGTCCGGTCCGGCAACCATACTGTGCGTGTCCAGCACGGCATCCGGAACGTTTTTGATCAAATCCTTGTGGATCGAATCGATATCCTGCATGGACCCGCCGATATAAAGTCCGGCCTTACCGCTGGTGAACATATTGACGGCATCGGTTTTGCTCGTGGCCGCAAAGTCCTGGTTGATGTAACCGTTGTCACGAAGCTTTTTGAAAAAGTCCATCGTATCGATATACTGCGGGAACATGAACTCCGGCTGGAGCTGGCCGTCCTTTTCGCCCCAGTTGTTCGGCGTGCCGAACCAGGAGGATACCGTTTTAAAGGCTCCGTAAACCAATTCGTTCCGGTCGACAATCCCCGTCGTATCCTTTTGGCCGTTGCCGTCCGGGTCTTGTTCGGTGAACGCCTTCGCCATTTCGAACAATTCATCCACATTGGCCGGCGCGTTAAGCCCCAATTTGTCCGCCCAGTCCTTGCGGTAAATGATGCCTTGGCGGGCAAGCGGTCTGCCGATGTAAAGCGAATACAGCTTGCCGTCCACTTTCGTGTTGTTCAGAATTTCCGGCTTCAATTTGTTCAGATTCGGGAATTCGCTCATATAAGGGCCGATTTCCCAAAACTGCCCGTCCTTGATCGCCTCTTTCATTTGAATAAACGTAGTCTGGTTTTTGAGGTAGGTCACCTGCGGTAAAGAGCCTGTTGCAAATGCGGTATTCAGCTTTTCCTCGTAAGTGTCGGCCGGGAAAAACTGATACGTCAGCTTCGTGTTCGTCAGTTTCTCCAGTTCGGTTTTGATCGTGTCCGGGGGAGTCTCGGACGTATTCAATGGAAGCATGATCGTGATTTCCGTCGGTTTGTCCGACCCTGCGGATTGGTTCTCTCCGTTCGCCGCGGTGGACGAACCGGGTTCTGTCGCGGCTGCGCCGCCTCCATTGTTACCGCTTCCACAACCGGCCAGCATGACGCTTAGCGATAAAAGTGCGGTCAACAAGAGGGTGAAAGACTTTTTCTTCATACCGTTTTGACCTCCAAATGAATTGTATTGGTTACAACTTCACAGTACATTCCGCCGGAGCATTCCGGAAACAATCATTTCCTCATAACGGCCGCCGCGACGGGCATATCTGAAATAATGATTATCGTGGTGATGAATGATGGGAATATATTTTTAAATCAAATTATGAAAAAAATTACAGTATAATGTACAATATAAGCAATCACTTTAGTATAGCCCCGGAGCTATAAAGTACTATAGATGTGAATCTTTCGCTAATAAAAAGGAGGTAATATATGCGAGTTGAAATGTTACGAAAAACGTTTAACGGCATGGATGCGGCCGAATTCAAACCGTTTAGCGGCGCGATAGTCAAATTATTGGCCGCCCCTCTTCCGATCCGGGAATTTTCCGGTATCCTCCACGAGATGAGCGATGCCCGGAAACGGCGATTACTATCATCGCTAAATATTAAAGGAAAGACTTCCACGAACAAACCTTACCCTATTGAAGGACTCATCCATATCATTCGCGCGAAATCGGGGAAGCGCCACGAAAAGTTAAAAATACTGCAGCACATCCTATTGTCCGTAAGCGACCTTTATGAGGATGATACAGCTTCCGATGAATCGTTTTTGGCATTGGAACAAGAAAAAAGGGAGCAATACGGGCCGTGGCATTACTATTGGGCTTTGCGTTTTTTTCCCGAAGAATCGGCGGCTATCGCCAAAAGGATCGCGGAGCTGGAGCAAGAATTGCCATCCGCCCTGGCCCTTGCTCCTGCCCCGGCCCCTTCCCGGGACAAGAAAGAGCTGGCCAAAGAAGAAAAGCAAAGAATCGACCATGAACGCGGTCTCCGCATTCAAGCCGAACGGACCATCGCCAAACTGAAGCAGGAACTGCGGACACTGGAAGAAAATCTGCAGCGTGTGCTGGCCCAAAATAACGCCCTTCAAGCGGCAAAAGCGGAACTGGAACAAGAGCTTGCCGGCCTTCGGCAGCGTCACGAGTTCGAACGGAAGAGAAACTCCCAATTGGAGCATGATGTAAAGAAGCAGCGGCAAGAAACAAGAAAATGGCAACAGGCGGCCCACGAGAACGAAAAAAACGCCGCTCTGGAGCTGCAGAACCTCCGGAAAGAACAAGACGCGTTGCAAAGGCGGCTCAGCTTGGCGGAAAGTCCCGCGGCCTGTGGGGATCGGCTGGTTCGGCATTTTCATGAGGAAGCCTTCCTGCTTATGGAAAAACTAAAGCGCCGCGGCACGCTGACCGGGCCGGAACAAATACGCATCCGCAAAGAGATTTCCTTGAAGCTTGATCTCATCAATCGGCTTGAAGAACAGTTTCACGTTCACCCGGAGGAAGCCGATTACAAGGCGGAAGCGGCCAGCAGGTTGAAACCGCCCGCCCCGCCACAGGAAATTGTCCAGGACCGGACGACGGTCTCAAACAAGAAGACCGGGATCTTTTATCGCAAAGAACACGGCGGTTATATCCAGCTCGAAGACGGTGATTCCTTTACGGTTACGGAATCCGTGGTTAACGCCGTCGGGTTGGAGCATGAGGCCGAGGTTGAGTGCGAACCGCAAAGGAGGCCGGACGGCTCCATCTTTCAGCATATTACCGTGCTGTTTCAAGGGGACGACGCGCATGCGCCCATCGAGCAATATTGGGGATATGTGGAACTGGGTGAACACCATGCCTACTACTGCGTAGATATCCAAAACCCGCAAAACCGTTTTCCCGTACATGAAAAAGATTTGGAGGTCCAGCGCCCCTTAGACGGCGATCCTTGCCTGTTTAATGTGGCCGCGGGCGGAACCTGCGCCAGACTTTCAAAAGTGTTCCGGAACCAGGACGAGATGAACCGCGAACGCGGACAAGCTATAACCGGAAAGCGGAATACGGAGAAAAAGAAAAAAAGCGCCGCGGAAACCGAACCGTTCCTGCAGGGGTGCAAAATCGCCGTCATTGGAGGACAAGCCAAATGGTTTGAATCCGTGGTCAAACAAACCGGGGCGGAATTCGTCCATGAAAACGGAGAACATCCGGAGCGAATCTTTGCGGAACTGCGCAAATCCAATGCCCTGTTTAAATTGATTACAGCGACCTCACACGAAGCAACCTGGGCCGGTGTGGAAATCGCCAAAGCCAACGGCATCCCTCATTTTGTCCTGGAAGGCTCCAAAGCCAATCTCAGACGGCTGCTTTGGGAGAACAGGGAGCTCATCCGCGGCAGCCTTCAGGCCCGCGGCTAGATTGAATATGGAAAATGCATAACAGGTCGAAACGCCCAAGGAGTTGCCGGAACGTGAAACGAAGCATAAGGACCTTAAGTTCCCCGTCAAGAGGAATCTAAGGTCCTTGTTAAGTCATTGGCCGGATCATCGTCCGGATTCGTTGACCATTCCCTGAGTTAGATTTCCAAAATCTTGGTATCCCTGCATGCTGCTTTGCACGATTATCCCTCTTGTTCAGGGGGAGAGGTTGGGGGCTAATTACGGTCCTTTCATTTTTCCCGGTGTCTTGCCCCATTCCTCCCGTCAGGTCTGCTTCACTTCTCCAAACCTCCTTCTCACAAACTGTCTAACGATCTCGAACATGTCTGCTTCTCCCAAACCTATTTTCTTCTCCTGACTTATCTTCCTCTTTGCTTCCGGATCAAACGGGATAATCGTGCAAAGCGTCCGGACAGCGGATATTGATCTGCCAACCATCCCGATCAGTCGAGTTAGCATTCTATAGCCTTATTTTGAACGATTGGCAGACAAGCATCATTTCATAAGTTCATCTTATATCGTTCTTTTGTTCTGCAAGTGAAGCCTCGAATTCCCGGATAATCGTTTCGCCGCCGCTAAGTTGCCAGCGTTCGATTTCCTGCTTGAAGCCTTCGGCATCGATGTGGCCGAGGATGTAATTGTATGTGGCATCCGCGATGATCGCGGAAAGCTCGGCGTTTTTCTCATCAAAGGTCGGCGAACTGAGCTGAACCGTCGGGTCAAGGGCCAAAAACGATTCATTGTCCTTACTGAGCTGATCCGCAATATAGGTCAACTGTTCTTTTTTGGCGACCTCCATAATATTTTTGTTGCTGATGTCGGCAATGAGCAGCGAATACAGCGGGTTCACCTCGTACACCCGAAGCTGCGAAGTCTCTTCCGGAAGGACCACTTTCCCGTTTTCCGTATAATAATGTCTCCCCTCAAATCCGTACATCATTATATTGGCGACATCCTTGTCCATGGTCCGGTCAAAAAAGCCAAGCACCTCCCGCAGCTCTTCCTCCGTAGGGATCGCCTTTTTGGAAAACAAATAAAGCCCGTTGTAGTTCGGAATCGACCAGACCTTGTATCCGTACGGGCCTTTGATCCGGTTGACCAGCGTAAATTCGGCGTCCGGATTGATCGCCCGCGCTTCAATGGACAGCCGCTGAACGTCGGTCATGCTCCCGATAAATACGCCCGCCTCGCCGCGAATGAACTTGTCGCGTTGAATCTCTTTGCTCGTAAGCGGAAAATCCTGATTGATCAGCTTCTCGTCGTACAGCTTTTTCATAAAATTCATCGTATCCATGTACTCGTCCGTCATAAATTCCGGGATGACATGGCCATCCTCAATTTTCCAATTGTTCGGCGTCCCGAAATAAGAGCTTAACGTCTTGAAAATGCCGTACACAAGATCATTGCGGTCCACGACGCCCAGCGTGTCCTGTTTCCCGTTCCCGTCCGGATCGTTATATGTAAATTGCTTCATCACCTCATACAGGTCTTCGAGCGTCTGCGGCGCTTTTAAACCGAGATGGTCAAGCCAGTCCTTGCGCAGAATAACCCCTTGTCGCGAGGAGGGGCGCTCGGTATATAGTCCGTATATTTTTCCGTCCACCGCAGTCTGATCCAAAATCTTCCGGTCAAGCTTGCCGAGGTTCGGAAACTCCTTCAAAAACGGCCCGATTTCCCAGAAAACGTCCGAACGAATCGCATTTTTGACCAGATTGTAATCGGAAAATTTCACGAAGCTGACTTTGGCCAAGGAATTGGTCGTCAGCCCGGTCATCATCTTGTCGGTATAGACGCCCTCCGGCACCCAGCGAAGGTCAAGCTGCACCCCCGTCAGCCGCTCGATTTCCGCCACGACATCTTTAGAGGGCGGCTGAGGAAAATGAAGCGGTACCAAAATCGAAATAAAAGTACGATCTTCGCCGGCCGCCGCGCGTTTCGCGTCCCGGTTCATGCAGCCGCCAAGCAGAGAAACGGCGATCAGACAAATGGCAAACGCGCAAAACATGCTTTTTAATCCGCGTTTTTTTCTGAACATTTGATTATTCCTCCCTAAAAATTCGAAGAATGAAACAAAATGATTATTGCCTAACGAGATGATTATTGTAATTATCTGTAAAACACTTTACACTTGATATAGCCGCAATTCATCACATAAGGTCAGGTGCTGATATTGGTGAAACCGTTAAGCTTTTTGAGCAAATTAATGATTTTTACGATCGTCGTTAGCACTCTTCCCGTGTTGTTCATCGGTACCTTTTCCTATTTGACTTCGACCCGGGAAATCCAAAAAAATGTCAACCAAAGCAAAATTGAACTGATTTCGCAAATTAACTCAAATGTAGAACGTAAATTGACGACTGTCAATCAAACTTTAAATCAGGTGGTCAACTCGACCGTGCTTAAAAGGGCTCTTAACAACCCGCTAAGTGAAAGCGATTTCAAATTATACAACGACTTGCGCAATGAAATCCGCAACATGCAATCCTTCGATACGAAGCTGGAAGACGTCGTTTTGATCAACATGCAGCAGAACTGGATGGTGAAAAATTCGGGCCTTTACCGGCTGGACGAATATAAGGATCACGAACGGCTCGAACGGCTGATGGATACGCCCGACAATACCTCGTGGATTTTAACCCCGTCCGCGTGGTTTTACAGCGAGGAAAACACCAATTCCGCACCATGCAATTACAGCATCAGCCTGATCAAGAAGCTGCCGGTCTCCAAGCTGCATAAATACGGGCTGGCCCTGGCGAATATTCCCGCTTGCAGCCTGCAGGACGTCATTGCGACGGACGTAAATTCGCAAGGCAGCATCATTGTCGTCGACGAACACGATCGGATTCTGATCCATCCCGATCCGTCGTTCATCGGCAGGCCGCTCGAAGAGACCGGATTTGCGGATGTGTCCCTGATTGCGGACGAGGCTAAGCCCTCCGGGCAATTTCAAACGTTGATCGGCAAAAAAGATTTTTCCGTCACCTATTTGCGCTCCCAATTGAACGGCTGGGTGTACCTGTCGGTGACTTCGATCGGAAGCCTGACCAAGGAAGCGGGCAAAATCGGGCTGTATACCTTTTACGTCTGCTTGCTTATGCTCATCCTGTCCATCTTGCTGGCTTGGTTCGGTTCACGCCGGATGTATTCGCCGATTGAACGCCTCCTCAACCAGATGGGCCGGCGAAAAACCGATGTCCGCCGGAGGCGGGCCAACGAATTTGAAATGATCGGCGAAGAGCTCCACCAATTGTTCCAGTCGAAATCCCGGCTCGAAACGGAGATCAGCCAGCACATTAGACAGGTTCGCACCTTTTCCTTGATCCAGGCCTTCCAGGGAAAATACAAAAAGCGCGAACTTCTGGAGAAACTCGAACAGCACGGCTACAAAGATCAAATCGAGGAATGGCAAACGATGGCGGTCATCGCGCTGGCGCTCGATTTTGCGGACGATTCGGCTTATGAGAAAAAAGATCTCAACCTGCTGCTGTTCGCCGCGCAGAATATGATCGAAGAGCTGGCGGATCCCCACAACAGGTTTGCCCCGGTCATTATGGACCAGACCATCGTGACTTTGATCGGAAGCGCGGACGGAAATGCCGATACCTTTCATCAAACCGTTTATGCTTTAACCGAAAAACTGCAGCACGAAATCGGCCAATATCTGAAACTGCAGGTCAGCATCGGTATGAGCTTGCCTTTCCAATCCATTCACAAAATATCCATCGCCTACCGGGAAGGGATCGAAGCGCTGAAATACCGGATAAAACTGGGCACCGGCGTGATTGTCCAATACGAGAACATCAACTCCGGCAAGCATGTATTGAACTTGAACTACCCGACCCATAAAGAAAACGACCTGATGGACGCGATCAAGCTGGCCGAACCGGGCAGAGCGAAGGAACTTACCGGCCTGCTTTTTAAGTCCTTGTTCGCCCAGGAGCTCTCGCCGCAAGAGTATCAAATTCCGCTGACCCGCCTGCTGAACAATTTGCTGATCATGATGCAGGAATCGGGGATTTCGCTGCAGCAGATCCATCACGCCAACAGCTCGTTGTTTGAGGAGATGCTCGACCTGCACACCAAAGCCGAAATCGAGGACTGGTTCTGGACCACGGTCATCCTGCCGATGATCAAAATTTTCAACAGCAGGCAAAACGCGCAGTATCACAATATATCGGAGAAAATCATCGATTTGATCCAGCATCATTACGACACCGACCTGACCCTGGAGGAATGCGCCTCGCGCCTGCACTACAATGCGAACTATATCAGCAGCATTTTCCGTAAGGAAACGCAGTACTCTTTCAGTGAATATCTCACGATGTACCGGTTCCAAATGGCCAAGAAATGGTTGAGGGAAACGGATATGCCGGTCAAGGATATCGCGGCGAAGCTCCGGTACAACAACTCGCAGAACTTTATCCGTTCTTTCCGTAAGGTGGAGGGCATGACGCCGGGGCAATACCGCGACGCCGCCGCTTCGCACGGGCCCGGCAAGATCCGTGAATCGATTTAGGACGATTGCGGCGGACCTTGCATCGCTGGCTCCCATCCGGGCCTGCGAACAAGAAAAGCGCAGCGGGCTGCCCCTTCTGCGCTTTCAGCTTAGTCAGTTTTCAAAGTTAGGCGTTTTTCACTTGAATCGGCTCTACCTTTTTCATCAGGAACAGATAGTTCACAATCGCAATTACGATTAGCAGCGCGGAGAAAATCAGCGCCGGTACGAACGAGCCTGTGCTGGCTACGATGAAACCGGTAATGATCGGACCAACGACACCGCCCATGTTGGAGACGGAGTTTTGCATCCCCGCTACAACGGAGGTCATGTTTTTCGGTGCCACGTCGCCCGGAAGCGCCCATACCTGGGATGCAGCTACCGTTGTGCCGGATTTGGCAATACATAGCAGCACCACGGCGAGAACGGCAGACTCGGCAAAAGCGGCAAAACCGATACAGGCGGCCATCAGGAGGCCAATGACCAGGAAAAGTTTGCGTATGGCGGTCAGTGACAATTTTCCGCTCGCGTAAATCCGGTCGGATAACCAGCCTGCGGCCACCTCTACAACCATCGCACACAGCAGCGGCAGTGAGGCTACGAACCCCATTTCGATTAGATTCATGCCCCGTTCCTTGACCAGATACGTAGGAAGCCATGTAATGAAGAAATAGGAGTTGTAGTTGATCATGAAGAACCCGATACACATGGCCCAAATATTTCTGTGCTTCAGCAAATGGTACCATTTCATCGGCTGCTTGCTGTCAGCGCCCTCTTTTTTGGTCTGGCCCTCGCGGATGTGCTGTAGCTCCGCTTCATTAACTCCCTTATGCTCCTCCGGGGTTTCCTTGAAATAAAGGAGCCAGATGATGCCCCATATGACGCCGAGCACCCCGATAATGACAAAGGTCATTTTCCAGCCGTACATGGCGATCAGCCAGACGATCAGCGGCATGGCAATGGCCCCGCCAAACTTGGAACCGCTGTCAAAAATACCGGAAACGGTCGCTCTTTCCTTGTCCGGGAACCATTTGGACGCGATTCCCGCATTGCTCGGATAAGCCGCCGCTTCCCCGACGCCCAAGGCGACCCGGAAGCCGAGCAGTGACTTGAAGCCGGTGGCAAGTCCGGTCACCGCCGTCGCCAGCGACCACCAGATGACGGCGAAGCCAAGCGTCTTCTTTTGGCCGAAACGGTCGGCAAACCAGCCGGCCGGAATTTGCAGCAGCGCATAGGACCAGAAGAAGCCGGACAGGATAATGCCCATTTGCGCTTCGCTTAACGAGAATTCATCCGTCAAAAATGGAGCGGCAGCCGAAAGCACCGTGCGGTCAATATAGTTAATGGCAATCGCCGCCCACATCAGAAAGGCGATAACCCAGCGGACTTTGGACTTTTTGCGGACAGGTTTTGCTTCTGTGGCGGTTGTCGGTTCATTAGCTTGCATGTTGTCTAACCTCCCTGTTCAAATAATTACAGCCCGTTCACCACATGCTGCGGCGACTTCTCATGGACGATTACGTCTACAATATTGCGGACACAGGTCATGCCAAGCGTGTTCACCGCGCCATCCGTATACCCTGCGATATGCGGTGCGGCGATAAAGTTCGGCAGCTTAAACAGCGGGTGCCCGGTCAGCGGTTCCTGCTCGAATACGTCCAGCGCGGCGCCTGCGATCCTTTTCTCCTTCAAAGCCTGATACAGCCCCTCCTCATTGACGATGCCGCCTCTGGATGCGTTTACCAGGAAGGCGCTTTCTTTCATCATAGAGAATTGGTCCGCTCCAATTAAATTTCGTGTCTGTTCGATCAGCGGCATATGCAGCGTAATGAAGTCGCTTTCTCTTAGCAGCTCGTCCAGCCCGACCAGACGCACCTTCCACTGCTCCGCAAATTTATGGTCAGGGTACGGATCGTACGCAAGCAGGCTCATATCGAATCCGCCCGCTCTGCGCGCCACCTCTTTCCCGATGCTGCCCAGTCCGATGATGCCCAGCGTCTTGCCGTAAACGTCCGTACCGAAAATTTTCGGCCACTCGCCTGCCTTGGTGCCCTGGTCAGCCGCCGGAATCTGCCTGGCAAGCGCCAGCATCAGCCCGAAAGCAAAATCCGCGACTGCATGTTTATTCGCGTTTGGAACGTTGGTCACCCAAACCTGGCGTTCCTTGGCCGCTTCCAGATCGATGTTATCGACGCCTACGCCGTGCTTGCATACAATTTTCAGGCTCGGAATCCGGTCAAGCACATGTCCGTTAATCGCATTAAAAGCAACGATAGCCGCGGCTGCACCCTGAGCCTCCCTGATAAAATCCTCTTCCCCGATATCAGCAGGCAGATGGACCAATTCAAGGCCATGCTGCTCCAGGTATCGGAACGGTTCATCCGAATATTTGCCGAACGACGGCGATGTGGAAACTACTTTCATCCTGATTTGCCTCCTTTATCTCAGCTTATAAACGCTTTGGCGCCAGCTCGGCAGCGGAACGGATGGCGGTCAGCAGGCTTGCTTCATCCGCCTTGTTCTGCCCGGCAATATCGAACGCTGTCCCATGGTCCACCGAGGTGCGGATAACGCCGCCTTTCAGGCCCACCGTAATGTTCACGCCTTCCTCCAGGCCCAGCACCTTGATCGGAATATGACCCTGGTCATGGTAGCAGGCCACCACGATATCGAAATCTCCGCGTACGGCCCGGAAAAACACCGTATCTCCCGGCAGCGGGCCTTCCACATGAATGCCTTCCGCCCGCGCTTTTTCGATGCCCGGTACAAGCTGGGCTTCCTCTTCGCCATTGCCGAACAGCCCCTTCTCGCCCGCATGCGGGTTAATGCCGCAGACGGCGATGCGCGGGTTCGCGTATCCGGCGCGCTTGAGCGTTTCATCAGCCAGTGCGATCACCTTATAAGTCCGTTCCGGTGTGATGGACTGAATGGCTTCAATCAGCCCCTGATGTGTCGTCAGATGAATCACCTTCAGCTTGGGCGAGGACAGCATCATGGAATAGTCTTCCGTCCCGGTCAAATCCGCCAAAATCTCCGTATGCCCAGGATAGCGGTGGCCGCCCATATGCAGGGCTTCTTTGTTCAGCGGAGCTGTACAGATCGCCTGGATTTCCCCGGCTTTGGCCAGCTCGACCGACCGCTTCAGGAACTGGAACGCCGCATCTCCCGCAGCCGCCGACAGCTGGCCGAAGGGCAGATCCTCCGGCAGCAGATTCTGATCCAGACAATCGATCGTTCCCGGCTCAAACCGGCATTCCTGAATGGAATGCACGGGGCCCAGCACCAGATCGGAGCCCGTCACGCTCAAGGCCCTGTTCATGATCTTGGCGTCCCCAAGCACAACCGGCCGGCACTGCTCATACACTTCCCGATGTCCTAACGCCTTTACGATAATCTCCGGTCCGACGCCCGCCGCGTCGCCCATCGTAATCCCGATAATTGGTTTCATAATGCCCCTCCTTGCAGTTTCAGCACCGCTTTCTCCATTACAGCTTCCGAGCCGAAGTTGCCCGCCTTGGTGACTGCGAAAATATCTTGTTCTCCGGAAAGTTTACCGAGCGGTATGCCGTTCTCCACCTCCGCCAGCAGCCGGAATTCATGCAGGTTCAGCCTTTGGAATACCTGATGCGCCGTGTCTCCTCCGGTCAGGAACAGATGCTGCAGGCCGTGTCTAGTCACCAGCTCTGCGGCGCATTTCCCCAGCGCCATCGAGATCCGGTTGCTGATCTCCACTGGGCCAAAGCCGAAGCGCTGCCCGGCCCTTCTTGTTTCCTCCACTTTATCCGACGAAAATAACACCACATGCCTGTTTTTTCCCAAGGCATCATCCGCCAGCCGCCGCAGCCTCTCCATTTCGGCCTCCATGTCTGCTTCGCCGCTGATCACCCGAACTGCGTCCATTTCGATGCCCGTCACCCCGGTCACCTGCAGCACCCGCTCCAGCTGTCTGCGGCCGGCCGGGCTTACGCTGCCGACCACCAGCAGGACAGGCTTTTCCGATCTCGGCAGGACCTCCCCGGTATGCACGCGGGACAAGCCGTAGGCCTGGGGCAGATACCGGATCAGCCCGGATGAGCCGGCCCAAATGACCGAATAGGATAGCGGCGCGATATGCTTCACGATCGCCTCCATGTGGGCTTCCGTTGCGGAATCCGCGACGATATAGGCAATCTGCTGTTCCTTGAACGCAGCCATCCGGGCCGCGATATGCTCCGTTCCCTGCTCCAGATCGGCTCTGGACAGATGTCCCACCTTCCGCTGCGCCTGATCGCCGATCAGCTTGACCAGGCGCGATTCCTGCACCGGCGTCTTGGGATCATGAGCAGCTTCCGTTTCATGCAGCTTTATGCCGTTCACATAATGAATCCCGTCGATCACCTGCCGTCCATTCCCGATATAAGCCGGAGCAATGATGACAAAATCCGGCTCAAACACGTCATATACCGCGTTGATCTCCTGCCCCACGTTCCCGCGCATGGTGGAATCCATTTTTTTGTACAGCACGTCAAAGGGCTCATTGCGGATTTGCCGGCATGCTTCCTGAACCGTCCGGTAGGCTTCTTCCCCGGACAGGGACCTGCTGTCCGTATTCAGGATCACCGCTTCGTTCGGAAGCGGATTTGGCTCTCGCCGCCCCAGGACGACCGACACCTGCAGGCCGTAATGGACGAGCTGTCCCCCGCAATCACTGGCGCCAGTCAGGTCGTCGGCAATGACTGCTATCCTCATGCCATCACCTTCAGATGCTTTGCGGGAGCAGCTTGCGGTAGATCACTTTCATGTCTTCCACGCTGACCGGCTTCGGATTGTTGTTCAGCAGCCGGGTAACCTTCGCTGCGGAGAATGACAGCTCCTCGACATCTTCCTCGGATACGCCGTACTGCTGCAGATTTTGCGGGATGTTCAGCTCCTGCGTCCATTCGGCAATGCGCCGGATGACGGCCTCCGCGGCTTGCTGTTCGGACAGCCCGTGCACATCCAGGCCCATCGCCGCCCCGGCAAGCGCCAGGCGGGGAGCCGCCGCGTCCATGTTGAATTCCATCACATGCGGCAGCAGCATGGAATTCGCCACCCCGTGGGCAATCTTGAATTTGCCGCCAAGCGGATAGGCCAGAGCATGCACCGCAGCCGTTCCGGCGCTGGTCAGCGCCATGCCGCCGTACATCGAGCCAAGCAGCATGTTCTCTCTTGCCTCAATGGACGAACCGTGATGATATGCCTCAAGAATGTTAGAGGCGATAAGGCGGATCGACTCCAGTGCAAACATATCGCTGAACGGATTCGCCTTGTTGGAAATCAAGGATTCAAGCGAATGGGTAAAGGCGTCCATACCGGTGGCGGCGGTTACCGCCTGCGGCAGACCAAGCGTCACTATCGGATCAAGGATGACAAGCTGCGGCAGCAGATAGGGGCTGACCACACCGATCTTCAACTCTTCCTCCGGAATCGTCACAATCGCATTGGGTGTCACCTCGGCGCCGGTTCCCGATGTCGTAGGGATGAGAACCGTTGGAATGCCTGCCTGTTTGATCAGGTTCGTGCCCAGGAAGCCGCGGATCGAGCCGCCGTTGGCCGGCAGCACGGACAATATTTTGGCCGCGTCCAGCACGCTGCCGCCGCCGATGCCGATAATGACATCACAACTCGTACCCGCTGCGCCTAATGTTTTTTGATATACCTCTTCAATATTTTCCAGCGTTGGCTCCGGCAAAATATCCAGCGTCACCTGCGCCTGAATGCCCTTCTCCGTGAGCTGCTTCAGCAAGCCGTCCAGGATGCCGGAGCTTTGGATAAACGGCTGCGCCACAACCAAAGCGCTGCGGATTCCGGCAGCCACGGAGTCCAAATGCTCGCCTAAAGTGTGAAGGCTATCTCTGCCGGCGATGATTTTGGCTGCTGTCTGAAACTGATACAAATCCTGCATCGTTAACTCTCCTTCCCATTATCTGTCTCTAATGTTTATCTCAGCATGTAGCTGCTGACCATCTCCTGTACAATCGCCAGGGCCTCGCCGGACAGCTCGCTGACCGGCAGCTTCGGCGGACCGACAGGAATGCCGGACAATTCCACCGCTTTCTTCAGTACGGACGGCAAGGTGCCGTATTTGAACGTATCGCGCAGCGGATTCAGCAGGTCCTGGGCCTTCTGCGCTGCTTCGAGATCCCCCTTGAGCCAGTTCTGGTAAATGGACACGACGACCTCAGGCAGCATGTTGGCCGTAGCCGCCACCGCTCCGCTGCCTCCGGCGTTTAACGTCTGCAGAATCAGAGAATCGGTGCCTGCCAGCACGGAAAAATCTTCGTCTTGCGTGGCCTGAATATACTGCTGAATGTTCTCAAACTTGCCGCTGCTGTCTTTAATGGCGACAATATTGGGGATTTTGGCCAGCCGCGCCACCGTATCCGCTTCCAAATGAACGCCTGTGCGTGAAGGAATGTTGTACAGGAGTACCGGCAGCGCAGTGGATTCGGCGATTTTGGCAAAATGGACATACAATTCCTCCTGTGAAGGAGCGATAAAAAACGGGGTAATGACCGACAAGGCATCTGCGCCAAGCTCTTCCATTTTCTTCGATAGTCCAATGACGTCCGCGGTTGCGTTCCCTCCGCTGCCCATGATGACGGGAACCGTGCCGTTCACCTCATCCACGACGATTTGTGCCAGCTTCAGCTTCTCCTGTTCATCCAACAGATGAAACTCCCCGTTCGTTCCGAGGGCAAACACACCGTTAACACCTGCATCGATCATCCGCCGCGTGAGCTGGCGGGCAACCTGTTCATTCACTTGCTGCTCTCCCGTCAAAGGAGTCAGCATGGCGGGAATAATGCCTTTGAATTCCATGGTTAAGCCTCCTATATTCGAGTGTTCCTGTTTCAGAGAATTGAACTGTTTTCTTATACAAGCGCTTTCAAATGTGATTATAGTCCTGACTGTTCAATTTAACAACACATTTTGAAAAAATGTTCAAATTAAAAACAACATGTTTCATTATGAAACATGTTGTCCTGTTTAGCTAGTTACTTTATTTTCCTCCACAGCGTGGTCCGGCTGATGCCCAGGCGTTCGGCGGTTTTCACCTGATTCATGCCTTCCTCCAGCAACACCTGCTGGATAATCCGCTGCTCAATTTCCTCCAGCGTTCCGCTGAGATCAAAGTCCGGTTTCCCGTATTCGGTCCGCATCCGTCTGGTGGACAACACCTCGCTGATTTCCCCCTGCTCAATGTACAAGCCTTTGGCAAGCAGCACGGCTTCTTCGATCACCTGCCGCAGCTGATGAATATTGCCGCGCCATTCAAACCGTTCGAGCTCCTCTCTCGCTTCATCTCTGAGCCCGACCACCTGCTTGCCGTACTTGGCGTTATATTCGTTGATGTACAGCAGAGAGAGGCCTTCAATATCCTCCTTGCGTTCCCTCAGCGAAGGCAGCGGCAGCGTGACTTCCGCCAGCCTGTAATACAGCTCCGCGCTGAATCCGCCGCTCTCGGTCCGCTCCAGAATATCCTCCCTGGAGGACACAATCCATTGAAAAGCAGGCGTTTGCTTGTCCAGATAGTCCGCCAATCTCTTCTGCTCAGCTTCACCAAGGCCGTCAATGTCGCGCAAAAATACAGTGCCGCGCGCAAGACTGCCGAACAGCTCCTCATTCCGCTCCTCATTCAGCAGCATGTCCCACAGATCCTGTGAAGCCAGCCCGCATTCGATTTTCAGAAACGGCCGCAGCCCTCTTTCGCCGCCAAAATGAATAAACTGAGCCAGCAGCTCCTTGCCTGTCCCTTTTTCCCCGGAAATCCAGACGGAAAGCTGCTGATCGCGATAGCTCCGCGCTTTGTCCAGCGCATGCCTCATCTTGCTGTTATGGCTGACGATGTTGCCGGCCACCTGGGCCGCGCGAAAGCCGGCCTCAGCCGGTACAAGGGAAGCCCCCCGCAGCCTGAGCTCATCCCGGCTTTTGCCGCCCGCGATCCGCAATACGGCCAATGGCCCGTCCGGACCCGGCAGCGGGTAACCGCTGACCCGCCAGATTTGCTCCGCTTGCTCCAGCATGGTATGGAACGTACCCTCCGTTAGGATCTCGCGGACGATGCACCCTATTTTTTCTGAATCCATAAAAGGGGCAATCTGCCGGTTGAAATACGGATTGCCGAACACCTGCCGCTGCTCGCGGTCATAAACAGCCACCCCCGCCTGCTCTGCCTGAAGCACCTGGTAGGCCATGCCGTATTCCCGTTTGCACGCTTCAAACAGCGCATGCCACTTCCGCGCCTGCTGGAAGGAACGCAGCACGCTCTCTTTGCCTGAGGTCAGCAGAAATCCGATCAAACCCAGCTTTTCCGCTTCCTTGACGGTAATGACGTCCCCGACGATAATCTGATACCCCTGCTCCCGCAGCTCCTGCAGCACCTGGCCAACCCGGAATTCATCCTGAACCGTATAGGAGGAGATTTTCATATCCAGCACCTCGCACACCGCCGCCGCCCCGGCGACCACCTGGGCGAAGCCAACGATCGCCACCTTGCCGGGATATCCTTTGGCCAGCGTCAGCACCCTCAGCATATCGTAGCCGGACACTTCAATCTCAACGACAGGAATGGCGACCCTGGACTGGATCAGCTTGGCCGTGCCGCCGCGGCTGATAATGATATCCGTCCCGTTACGCGCCGCTTCCTCGGCATATTTCAACCCCTGCTGCAAATCCCCGGTTTCCACCCTCAGCTCCATATCCTGGCCTTCCGCCAAGCTGAGAATCATTTCCTTCAATCCTTCATACGGCGCAATCGCCAGTACCTTCACGTCCATCATCCTCTGTTTCAGAGATAAACATTTCTTAGTTACACTATAATCAAGATGAACGTACTGTTTCAATAATCTACAGCCAAAATGGTACTGCTCCGACTCCAACGGCACGAGGGCCAGCTCTCCATAGGAGCCCGCCAGCCTATGTTCGGGACTTTTCCCCTAAAGATGACGTCCATGCTGGGCGTACAACTAAGAAAAACGCCTGACGGCGTTCTTCTATAACTCTGACTTCTACGTTAGAGCGATTGGAGGGATGGGTATGGGGTTCCACCCGCTGTTAAAGTCGTGTTCTTATTCAATGGATTATAAGGTCAGAACACGACTTTAAAGGCGGGCCGTAAACTTTCCACCCCATACCCATTCCCTCTTCGGTTCTACTAAGAGAACCCTTCCCCTTCTTTCACAAGCCGAAGCACCGAGTACTTCGGCTCTTTCTAATCTGTAGACGCTACTCTAACGGACTCCAGCGACCTTATCCGCCCATTTCCCGGGTATTCCCAGCCTAACGGACACCAACGCCCCTATTGCGCTCTAAACCCGTTCATCCAGGACGATTTGAGGTAAATAAGGACATCTGTGTTACATTTTGCAAACCTCCGTTTTTCCGCAAATAACGGCTCTGGTGTCCCTTAGCCCCCGGATTCCTCTTCTCCCCCCCTCTCTACCTGCGCATCCTCCTCTACTTCGCCGGAAATTTTATAAATTCTTGTTTCAGGCCAAATTGATCTCTTTAATTTGGGCAAGCGGGATTTTCGGCTTGCGGTCCTCTGTCAGCAGTCCGTTGATTTCCTGCTGCACATCGGCAAGTTGGGTGTAACAATATCCGCTAATATAGTCCACGCTTTTGATCGCCCGGGTAAGGCCTTCGAACCGCTCGAGGAATTCCCCTTCCGTTAATACCTGGCGGCCATACCCCCAGCCTTTGTCCGACCTAAAGGCGATCCCGCCATATTCGCTGATGATGATCGGCTGCCCGCGGTACCCGTAGCCTTCGGCCAAAGCGTATTTCCAGTGATTGCAGGTTGTTTCCCTATTTACGATAGCATCTTTGTTGTCTTTATACCGCCGCAAAAACCCGTCGCCCGTTTCCACGTAATCATGCAGCGTCAAAATATCGGAAACGGTATGCTCCCAGCCGTCGTTCGTAATAACCGGACGGTAGGGATCGAGCGCTTTGGTGAGATGGTAGATGCCCTCGGTAAATTTCTGCTGCCTTACGTCACGGAGGATGGACGGAATGCCCCACGATTCGTTGAACGGCACCCAGGTAATGATGCTGGGATGATTGTACTGTTGATCGACGATTTCCAGCCATTCCTTCGTAAACGCCTCAATCGCACGGTCATGAAATTCGAAGGTCGCGGCCATTTCCGACCAGACCAGCAGCCCTTTGACGTCGCACCAATACAGAAAACGGGCATCTTCGATTTTCATATGCTTGCGTACGCCGTTGTAGCCCATTTCCAGCATCCGGTCGATATCGGCAATGATCGCTTCCTCGCTGGGCGGCGTTAAATGGCTGTCCGTCCAATACCCCTGATCCAAAATCAACCTTTGAAAGATTGGCGCATTGTTGAGCAGCACCTGGCCGTTCTCAATCGATATCTTTCTCATCCCAAAGTAAGAAAAGACCCGGTCAACCACCTGATCTTCCGCATACAGCACAAATTCCACGTCATATAAATTCGGATGCTGCGGCGACCAGAGGCATTTCTTCCACGGCCCGTTCGCCTCGTGCACCAAATCAACTTCCACCGACAAGTTCGGGCGATCCGCCGCCAGCGCGACCCGCTTCACCGGCTTGCCCTTCAGCGTCACGATCGCCTCCAACCGCAAATCACCGTCCTTTCGGGCGCCGCTTATCCGGTAATCGAAACGGACCGTGGAGCGGTCGATATCCGGTGTAATTTTGACCGCGTCCAGCCGCTGCGCCTCCACGAATTCCAGCCAAACCGTCTGCCAAATTCCCGTTGTCTGGACATAAAAGCACTCGAAGCTGTCCTTGGTCCAACGCTGCTTCCCCCTCGGTTGTGTGCAATCGTCGCTATCCTCTACTTTTACCGTAATTTGATTGTCTGCCCCGAAAACCAGATCAGGGGTGATATCGAAGCCAAACGCCGCGTAACCGCCATGATGGCTGCCGGCCATCCTGCCGTTGATCCATACCTTGGCGATATAATCCACCGCCTGAAAGTGCAGGATCACCCGCTTGCCTTCGGCCTCCTTCGGGATATGAACCGATTTGCCGTACCAGACCTGCGGGTGGAATTCCTCGATGCCGATCCCGCTGGCCTGCGTTTCGTACGTAAAGGGAACGGTAATCGTATGCGTTCCCGCAAACTTTTCCGGCCAGTTCTCCTGCTCACCGACATTGTCGTCGTCGAAACGGAAGTCCCATGCGCCGTTCAAACTGAGCCAATGCTCCCGGACGAACTGCGGCCTGGGATAATCCTTCTCATAAGCTCTGGTTGTCACTGTTCTCCTCCTGTTCAATTGCACGGAATAATGCGGCCCTGTTCCATATGAAGATACGCCAGAAATCTAACGGTTGTATCCGTCGCTATTAGGCGAAAAATGGCCCTTTCTAAATTTTAACGGTTGTGAGCGCTGCTAACTGCTCTAATCTGAGCCAAAAAAGCCGAGTTTTAGCTAAATAAGCGCCACGGCAACCGTTAGAGTTTGAAAACGGCGTTGTTGGAGCAAATAGCGGCTGTGGCATCCGTTAGAATGGAAATGGATTCTACTAGGCCCGTTCGGTTTTAATCTCCAGCGCGTACACTGACGCCGGGCGCAGCGGGTAGCCTTGCCGCCAGGCAGCAAGCGGCACCGTTCGCGATTGGCAGGCGATGCGGTCCGGTTCGAAGACGGAATTGATCGCTTCGAAGGAATCGCCCGTAATTTCGTGCAGCAGCAGTGTGTCCCCGGACGGCTCTAGCCCAAGCAGATTCAGCTCGGCGCGGACTTCCTCGAGGCTGCGGTTGACGATAAAGACGGTGACGACGCTCCCGTCTTCATTCACGCACGCCGCCACGTCCAGATCCGGCAGCGCGCCGAGATCAAACGGAGCCGGCTTGTTCGCGCGCACGGCGAAGGTGCCGCAGGCCACATCGGCGGGAAGCAGCCGCCGGATGTCCCGGTTCGCGTACAGCTTCAACACTTCGTAGGTCGGCGTGCCGTACACCGTGAGCGGCTGGCCGCTCCAGCCCGGCGTCTTGCCGCAATATTGGTCGGCGTAATAATCGCCCACGCGAATGCAGCCGCCGAGCCAGCCGTTTACGAGATCAGAGAAGCTGCCGATGTGCACGATGTCGCTTGCGCGCAGCATTTCATTGAGATTCGCGGCGTTCGCCACCGCCGCTCCCAGCGTATGCTCATCCGGCAGCCCTTTCCGCACCGTGTTCGGATAATACATCGTGTTGTATTCGGTGATCGCCACCTTCACATGGCGATGCATCTCATTCAAGCTGATCTGCTCCAGCGTTCGCCGGAGATCTTCCCGGGTCCACTCGGAAAAAGAAGCGATCGCTTTGTAGCGCTCTTCGGCCGGCGTATCCCGGTCCATCCCGAAACGACCGTATCCGTGGTACAAATGCAAGGTCAAATAATCGATATGTTCGCCCGCGATATCAAGCACCGCCCGGTTCCATTCCTGATCGGTATGCCCGCAGGCCAAAATCACAAGCGACGGGTCCGCCGCCTTCATCGCCTCGGCAAACGCTACGCAGCGCTCCGCAAAACGGTCCGCGGAGCAGGTGCCGACCTGCCACCCGCCCCACACTTCATTGCCGATCTCCCAATACCGGACGTTGTACGGCTCGGGATGACCGTTCGCCGCCCGCTTCGCCCCCATCGGAGTATCGGTGCCGCCGTTGCAGTATTCCACCCACCGCGCGGCTTCCTCGGGCGTCCCCGACCCGTCGTTGACGCAGATCAGCGGCTCCACCCCAAGCTCCCGGCAAAAGCGGATAAATTCGTCCGTGCCGAAATACTTGCACGTCCACCCGCCCCATGCTTCGTTGTACATTACGGGCCGCTCCAATACGGGGCCGACGCCATGCTCGAAGTGGTAAGCGCTGATGTAATTGCCGGCCAGCCTCATCATGCCGGCATTCAGCGCCCGCGTCATCTCCATCACCTCGCGCTTCACCCCGCCGATATGGTCCGCCGGCAGCAGGGATACGTGATCGAGCCACAGCATGCCGGTGGACACATGATCGTTCCACCTCGGGTGGTCAGCCGGCACGCACACCCGGATTTCGGCGTTGGCGCAGGTGCGGGAAACGGACAGCTTCGCCTCGTACTCCCGCCAGTTGTGGCTGCCCAGATCGATCTTAACAAGCCCAAGCAGCTCTCCCGTGCGCCGGTCCGCCGCCTCGACGATCACGTAACTCAGCTCGACCGACGCCCGCGCCACCAGTCTCACCGTATATTCGCTCGGCCCGTGCAAAGCGGCCGCCTGAGCGATCCCGGCATCCGCCTCATCGTCGCTTAAAATACGGATGCGCACGGCGCGGCCCGAGTGCTTCGGCGCCGGCGCCTCCAGTGCGTACCGGGTATTCCGCCCGTTCGTATAAGCGCTCCAAGCCCCGGAAACCGCACCTCTGCCCTCGGCGCCGCTTTCAAAATCCATGTCTTTGAGCGGATAGGCCAGCATCGCCTCCATATGGTCGCGGATATCCTCCACAAAATGCCCGAACAAGTACGGGTTCACCGTAGGCCCGCTGGCCCGGCCGCCGTCAATCGTAATCTTCGCGTTTGCCTTCAACCTGATCCCTCCCAGCTTTTTTAAGTATTAGAAAGTATGAGCTTCGGAGCCGCTTAACCTTTAATCGAGCCGATCATCACGCCTTTGACGAAATGCCGCTGCACAAACGGATACATGATGAGCACCGGCAAGCTGGAGACGATAATGACCGCGTATTTGATGCTCTCCGCCAGCAAAACCTTGTCCTCCATCCCCACAAGTCCGTCCACCGCGTCCGATTGGCTGATCAGCAAAATTTCGCGCAGCACCAGCTGCAGCGGATACAATTCTTCGCTGCGGATATATATAAGCGCGTTAAAGAACGAATTCCAGTGGCCAACTGCGTAAAACAGCACCATGACCGCCAGGATCGGCTTCGACAACGGCAAAATGATGCTGGCGAGCAGCCGCCAATTGGAGCAGCCGTCCATATGGGCCGCCTCCTGGAGCTCCCAGGGAATGCTGGACTGGAAATACGTCCGCATGACGATCAGATTGTACGTCGAAACCGCCCCCGGCACGATCAAGGCCCACATCGTATCGACCATCCCCAGGTCTTTGACCAGCAAGTAAGTCGGAATCAGCCCGCCGCTGAAAAACATCGTCAGCGTCACGATCAGCATCAGCCCTTTGCGCAGGGGCAGATCCGGCCGCGACAACGGGTACGCCGCCAGCAGCGTCATAACGATGTTGACGGCCGTGCCGACCGCCGTGTAAAGAATCGAATTGGCATAACCTCTCCAAATTTTGTCGTTATCCAAAATATTGGCGTAAGCGTCAACCGTAACGCCCTTCGGCAGCAGCCACACTTCCCCGCCCAGCACCTTGGCCGGATCGCTGAACGAAGCGCTAACCACAAACAGCAGCGGATACAATACGATGACGATAATGACCGCCGCGATCAGGTACACAAGCCAATCAAACCACCGTTCGTCGGCCGGGCCGGCCTGCGCCTTGGGCGCCGCGGCTCGTTTGGACATCTGCGCCGCCTCCTTTACCATAAACTCGTCTCCGACGTTTTGCGCGCAAAACGGTTCACCAGAAGCAGCAGCGTCAGATTGATCACCGAATTGAACAGCCCGATCGCCGCCGTGTAGCTGTATTCCCCTTGCAGAATCCCGGTCTTGTACACGAACGTGGAGATCACGTCGCTCGCTTCGAGATTCAGATTGTTTTGCATCAGCAGTATTTTCTCAAACCCGATGTTCATAAACTGCCCTACGTCGAGAATCAGCAAAATGACGATGACCGGCACAATCCCCGGCAACGAAACGTGCCGGATGCGCCGCAGCCGGGAAGCCCCGTCCATTTTGGCCGCTTCGTACAGCTGCGGATTGATCCCGCTGAGCGCCGCAATATAGATGATCGATTGCCAGCCCATGTTCTGCCAGATGTTTGAGCCGATAAAAACGGTCTTGAACCAGCCGGCGGATTCCATAAACCGGACCGGTTCGCCGCCGAACGCCTGGATCAGCTGGTTGACCGGACCGGCGGGCGACAGCAGCACCGTCAGGATGCCCACGATGACGACCACCGAAATGAAGTGCGGGATATAGGTGATGTTTTGCAGCAGTTTGCTGTACGTTTTGCTGCGGATCTCGCCGATCAGCAAGGCCAGCAGAATCGGAATCGGAAAGGCGACAACCAAGGAAAACAGATTGATCGACAGCGTATTCCACAGCAGCCGCCCGAAATAATACGAATCGAAAAAGCGCGTAAAGTGATCGAAGCCAACCCATTCGCTGCCGGCGATTCCTTTCGCCGGATTGAAATTTTTGAAGGCGATCTGCAGCCCGTAGAGCGGCCCATAGTGGAACAGCAAATACCAGGCTAGCGGCAAAAGCAGCATGAGGTACAGGTCGTACCTTTTGGCGATCTCCCGGGCCAGCCGGGGGCCCCGTTTCGAATGGTTCCGGGGCACCGCGGCGGCTGTTGGGGCCTCCGTGTTTTTCATGGGAATCCACTCCTTATCCGCACAAGTTCCTCATCAATGCTGCATCTTGTCGTAAGCTTCCTGATACAGCTTCTCCAGCTCGTCCAGCTTCATCTTCTTCAGCGTGGACTGGAATTCATCCCATTTGTCGAAGCTCAGCGCCCCGGCGATAAACTTGGTGCTTTGCTCTTCGTAATATTTGTCGATGTCGGTCCGCAGGATATTGACCTCCTGCGCCGTCTGCTCGTCAAACATCGGAGCCGCGTAACGAACCTGCGGCATATAAGGATCAAGCTGCTGCTGCGCCTCCTGCACCTGCGGAGGATTGATGTAGGAAGCGACCTTTTCGCTGATCAGGTGCGGTGCTCCGCCTCCGGCGTAGGGGGTGATTTTCGGCTGGGTCTCCGAAGTCGAGTATTCCGGCTTATAGTAGGGAATGCCGTCCTTCAATTCATAATGCTCGCCTTCCCGGCCGAACCGCAGCAGCGTGGCCCCTTCGTCGCCGTAAAAATAATCGATCCAGCGCATCGTCGCTTCCGGATATTTATTGACCGAGGTGATCGCGAAAGCCCCGAAATCCCGCGGCACCGGTAATGCCTGGGCCTGCAGCCGGTCCCCGTGCGGCCCCGCGGGAGGCGCCATCCCTACATATTGATCGGCAATCGGCAGGAAGTTGTTGTTCGTTTGATCGAAGAAGACCCCCGTTTTGCCCGAGCCCTGTTTGGCCAAATACTGCGCTTCCGTATGCGAGAACACTTCCGGGTCGAGCAGCTTCTCTTGATAAAGCTTGTTCAGGTACATCAGCATCTCTTTGTTGCGGTCGCTGCCCATCCAAATTTTCACCTTGCCGTCGACGATGTTAATGTTGTAGCCAAGCTGCTGGTCCAGGCCAAACGACCCGCTCATCATCGTGACGATATGCAGGCCGACGCGGGCGGTCAGCGGAATTTCGTCCTTTTGCCCGTTGCCGTTCGGATCCTGGTCACGGAAGGCCGTCAGCACGTCGTACAGCTCGTCCGTCGTCTCCGGTACCTTCAGGTTCAGCTTCTCTAACCACGCTTTGTTGATCCATTTCTTGTCCGTACGCGCCGCGGCCAGCGTCACGATGCCCGGTACCGCGTAAATATGCCCTTCCGGCGTCGTGATCGCGGCGCGGATTTCCGGGTACTGCTCCATCAGCTTCGTTAAATTGGGGGCGTATTCGGCAAGCAAATCTTCCAGCGGGATCAACTGGCCGCCCGCTCCGTAGCGGACCGCTTCGAGCGGCGTCAGCCCGGACCGGTACAAAGCGTCGGGAAGCTCGTTGGACGCGAACAGCAGGTTTTTCTTCTCCTGAAAACCGTCCGTCGGCGCTTCGATGAATTTTACCTGCACATGGCTCATTTTCTCGTAGTCCTGAAACACCGGCATATCTTTAAACGGCCCGTTAACCGGGGCAATCCGGGTGAACATCGTCAACTGAATCGGTTCCTGCACGATCGGAAAACCGTCCTTGCTCACCTCATTTGACGCCGCCGCCTGCGGGGCGGGCTCGTTGCTTTTGCCGGCGCCGGAGCTGCACCCGCCCAGCACCAAACCGGCGATGATCATCATGCTTAACGCCGATCTTTTCCAGTGTTTGCGCATTGTTTACGACCTCCTTTTCTTATCGCCGAACCCATGATGTAAGCGTTTCCTGTGATGTGCGTTCATTATAGTCCAGCCTTTGAAGACCGCATATTATAAAAATATGACTATTTACTCCACTATTTTTACGGGCCGGTTCATATAATCTTGCGGCGTCATCCCGGTCAGTTCCTTAAATACTTTGAAAAAATAATTGTACGTCGTAAAACCCACCTGGCTGCTGATTTGCTTGACCGAACAGCGGCCGCTTTCCAGCAGCTTGCGGCTTGCGTCGATGCGCACACGGTTGACATACTCGGAGAACGTCGCCCCCGTTTCTTCTTTAAAGATCCGGCTCAAATACGAAGGGTTCAGCCCGATCGCCCCGGCCGCCAGCTCCAGGGTAACATAGCCCTGGTACCGTTCCAGAATCAGCATGATCGCCTGCGACACATGCCGCGAATACGGGCCGGCCGCACGCTGACGCTTCAGCCGTTCCAGCAGGGCTTCGTAATAAGACGAGATCCACTGCTCCAGCTCGTCCACGGTGCCGATCTTCCCCAAAGCTGCGCGCGAAGGCCACCCGCCCGCTGCAGCTTCGTGCGTGGCGGCTTCGTCTGCGGCGGCTTCGTCTGCTTCGTCCGCCGGCAGCCATTTCTTCCGCGCCTTGTTCCCGATCGAAAGCAGCTCGCTGACGATCATTTGCACCGGCTGGGCATGGACCGGCTGCCGGCGCACGCTGGCGAACACGGACGCGATTAACCGCAGTGCGCCTTCCTTGTCCAGATTTTCTATGGAAAGCAATAGCTGCTTCTGCTCCTCGATGGTCAAGGCGACGCGTTCGCTGCCGGTCCCCGTTTTCGCTCCGGCCGGGGATGCGTCGAGAGCCAGTTCGGCCGAGCGGTAGCTGGCTTCGAGCTGCGCCAAGCTGCCGCCGAAATGGCCGACGGCATAGATGCACTTCAGATTCAGGAACAGCTCGAGCGAGTGGCGCAGCTTGCTCATTAGCCTGGCGGCCTCGCTTGCGGCCGCTTGTTCGCTGCGCTCCCGGAACGCCAGAACGACAGCCAAGCGCCCGTTCCCGACATAAGCCGCCATGGCTCCCGGGAGATCGCCCAAACTTTGCTGCATGACGTCAACGGCCTGCTGCATCAGCCGGTTCGTCTCCACGTCGCTGTGCGATTCCGTCAGCAGCCGGAAGGAGACGATTTGCACCGCCGCCGTCGTATAGCACACCGCGCCCGCAAGCAGGCCGCTTTGCCGGGCATAGGCTTCCAGCTCCCGGGCTGCGCCCGGTTTTCCCCGCACGCAGCCAGCGATATGCTCGCGAATCAGCCGCGGACCGGCGCTTGCCGCCATCTCCAGATCCCCGCCCCGGCTCTCGGCCGGCCGCTCCCGCAGCTCCAAATCCTCGACCGCCTTGCGCAACGCGGCCATCAGCGTCCCGCCGTCAAGCCGGTGCTTGAGCAAATAATCGGCCGCTCCGTTTTTCAGGCATTCGCGCACATAATCGTAATCGTCGTAGCTGCTGAGCATGATCGTTTTGACGGAAGGAAACCGCTCTCCGATCGCGCGCTGGAGCTCCACCCCGTTCATGCCCGGCATGTTCACGTCGATGATGGCGACATGAGGCCGGGTTCGTTCGATCAGCCGCAGCGCCGTTTCCGCGTCGTAAACTTCTCCGCACAGCTCGAAGCCGTTACCTATCCAACCCGGCAGCGATCCTACATGTTGATGGACCAATGGCTCGTCATCGATTAAAAGCACTTGGAACATGGATCATCCCACCTCTTCCGCTCTAGTTTCCGAACTCCATATCCGGGGAAACCGGATCTCCACCTTCGTGTACAGCCCCTCTTCGCTGTACAGTTTGACGCCGTAAGGCTCGCCGTACATCATTACGATCCGTTCATGCACGTTGCGAACGCCCATGCCGCTAAATCGCGACGGGTTTCCCCCCTTTTTTCCGAGCAAAGCAGCGATTTGTTCCCGGGTCATGCCTCTACCGTTGTCCATAACTTCGATTTTCAGATCGCCTTCCTCCCCGTAGACGCGAATCAGCACGAAGCCCCCGGAAGCCGCTGCGCCGAGGCCATGCATCAGCGCGTTCTCCACGATCGGCTGCAGCATCAGCTTAAGAACCCGGCATTCCAGCAAAGCGTCATCCTCGATCTGCATATGAACCGGGATCGGGTTCATAAACCTGTATTTCACGATCGATACGTAGCAGGAAACATAATCCAGCTCCTCCCGTACGGTGAGAAATTCGTTTGAGTTGCCGAGCACGCCCCGCATCAGCTCGACCAACGCTTCGGACACCTCCTCAATATTGGGCGCCCCGTTCAGCTTGGCCAAATATTTGATCGTGTTCAGCGCATTGTACAGAAAATGCGGGCGGATCTGCGCCTGCAGCGCGGTCAGCTCCGCCTCCCGCTTCGCCTGCTCGCTGACGCGAATTCCTTCCATCAGCCGTTTCAACTCGTCCACCATGCTGATAAAAACCCGGTACAATTCGCCGATTTCGTCTTTCGTGCCGATCTCCGTTTTCGGAAAATCCAGATTTCCGTCCTTGACCCGCGTCATCATCGTTTTCAAGCGGCGAAGGTGGAGGGTGGTCCGGGAGGACATCTGCAGCGTCCCGATCAGAACGGCGATAAACACGACGACCGACACCTCGACCATCAGATTGCGGACCCGGACGGACTCGCTCAGCAGCGAATCGAGCGGGATCAGCGCCCGCGTGGTCCAGCCCGTAAAGTCGGAGCGGCGGGTGACGACGATATAGGATTTGCCGTCGATGATTTGTTCCGCCGCCAGCTCGGACGGGCCCGCCGAAGCCGGACGGGCGTAAATCGTCTTTTCCATTTGCGGAGATAGGGATAACGGCGCCGAGTCCGAGCGGTAGACGAGCTCATTTTGCTCATCGAGCACATACAGGATGCTGTCCGCGGTCGGTTTCACGCCGTACGTGTTGCGGATAAAATCATAATTCAAATCGACCATCACCACGCCGATCGTTTCCCGGTTATAACGGAGGACACGGCCGACGGAGATGGCGTCCGTTGGGCCGCCCTGCTTAAAATAGGCATGGCGTTCCCCGTTTTGCAGCATATAATCCATCGTCTTCGTTTCCAGGAACGTCCGGTCGATCCAGGGACCGCCCGCGAAGAACACCTTCCCGTTCAGGCCGATCACGGCGATCCGCGAGATATACGGCTTATAGTCGATCAGCCCCGACAAAAACTCGGTGATCCGCTTCTGCTCCTGAAACCATTCGTAGCTGATTTCCTCGCTTGGGCTAAGTACCGTGTCGATGACCGTGTTTTTGTTGGTCGCGGCCACCGTGTTCAAACGGTCGATTTCCTTTAACATCACGTTGAGGGATTCATCGGCCTGGCGGATGCTGTCCGACACTGAGGTGATGGCGTTAGCCTTGATCGTCTCGCGCATGTTCACGTACACGATGCCGGTTACGGAGACGATGGAAAACAGCGAAAGCAACCCGAAGGCGATAAATATTTTTGCCTGGATGCTTAACTTCGGCGAGGATATCCACTTGCGCAGCGTTGTCAGCGTCATATCGGGCACTCCTTTTCGTTCGGGCGAAGATGAAAGTTGTAAGCGCTTGCTAAAACGAACCTCCGCGGCTACCCGTTTTTTGCCGCGCGCATCGCGAGCGGGGGGATCTTGTAATAGCCTTTGAAGGCTCTGGTGAAGGTGTACAGGTTCGGGTACCCCAGCGACAAAGCGATTTCCGTTACGCTTGCGTTCGTTTCCGCGAGCAGCCGCTTGGCCTTCTCCATGCGGATATTTTGCAGGTATTTCTGCGGAGGCAGCCCGATCTGGGCCGTAAACACATTGGAAAAATAGGAGCGGTGCACGCCTGCAAACGCGGCCACCTGCTGCACGGTAATCCCTTCCGTGGCGTGCAGATCCATAAACTCCATGCACTCGCGAATCCAGGCGGAAGGCTCGGCGGCACTCGCGGGCGCGGTGTCCGGGATAAGCTCGGCGAGCAACCGGCAAATCCGTCCCTGCAGCTGCAGCGATACGGCCGGGTTCCACCGTTCCACGCCGGCCAGCGCCGCGATCGTGCGGTCCAGCGTTTCGCGGGCGCGGGAAGAAATCAGCCGCCGGCCGAACGGCCTTTCCGGTGTAATCCCGGCGAGCCCGAGCAGCGGCCCCACCCTGCTGCCGTCCAGCGCCAGCCAGTTCATCTGCGGCGGCGGCTCCTCAGGCAGCGCGTAATAATGGTAAGTCCGCCCGGGAAACAGGCAAAACAAATCATCCTTTTGCAGCTCCACCCGTTTGTCGGCGTATTCGAGGCACACCTTCCCCTCCAGCACAAAATGCAGGCTGTAGCATTCGATCCGCTTGGGCCCCACACGGTAATGGGGCTTAGCAATGCTGCGGCCGGCCCGCACCGGCCATAGCTGCGCTTCTTTATCCAGATACCCCGGCGTACAGTAAATAAACTCGGCAAACTCGTAGTCGTATTCCCTCATTTCGCATTTCCCCTCCAGCGAAAAAATAAAGGCAAAAAAGTACTTAAAATGCACTAGCGTTGCATAAAACCTAACGCGAATAATCAAATATTAGTTAAATATGGGTAATTATGATCATTTTTCATGGAAAAAGCATAAAAAATCTCCTATTGTAAAGAGGTAGGTACGTTGTCCATAACTCTCTACAAAAGGAG
>SNQW01000177.1_pt1 | contig 42898 bp, 37 predicted proteins | sample 2580511 | NCBI WGS metagenome assembly SNQW01 (sample SAMN10953775, study PRJNA522744) | food fermentation metagenome | isolation source: 8-hour incubation of native-enriched microbial consortia from nixtamalized... | place: Mexico | collected 2017-09-24 | reverse complement strand
ACCGACGAATTTTGTGGTAGACTGCATAGTATCAGCTCTCCTTTGCTATGTAGCTCTGAAATGGTTTGGTTTTCACTATCCATTTTAACCTACGAGATGTAGCAATATGGAGGGCTGTCTTTTGTTTACGTTCATCATAGCTAGAATTTGAAATCGGCGTTTTGGGATCAATTAGCGGCTGTGGCAACCGTTAGAGTTTGTTTTGGGGTCAGAAATGATCTGTCGCAACATCACTGGCCGCCGGAATTGCTTGCACTGCTTGGGCATCGTGCCGGGCCGAAATGGCGGTCGGCGGAGCTAGGTGTCCCGTACGCACGGTCAAGCTGTATTGCAAACAGCGTTACTTGAGACGTTTACGCCGGGCCGGGCTATACGGCAAGCAGCCAAACTTGGTCCGTTTGCGGCCAGTCAGCGCTTTATGCAACCGCCGGCCACAACCAGTGCGACCACGGCCACAAACTAGTGCAACCGCCGGCCACAACCAGTGCAACCACGGCCACAAACTAGTGCAACCGCCGGCCACAACCAGTGCAACCACGGCCACAAACTAGTGCAACCGCCGGCCACAACCAGTGCAACCACCGGCCGCATCTAATACAGCCACCGGCAACAACCAATGCAACCACCGGGGCCGCATCTAATGCAGCCGGCGGAACTGCTGCGGTGTCATGCCGGTATGCTTGCGAAAGGTGGCGACAAAATGGCTGGCATCGCGGAACCCGGTTTTGCCGGCGATGGCGGCTACGGTAACTCCTGGTTCGCCGGCCAGATGCTCCTTGGCTTTATGGATGCGCATTTGGGTGAGATAAGCGTAGGGAGATACGCCGAGCGTCTGCTGGAACAGCTTGCTTAAATGGCGGCCGGACATGCCGATCTCTTGGGCAAGCTTATCCAGGCCAATGTCGGGGTTGCCGTACTCCTGCTCCATCCAATGCAGCAGCGGCGCCAGCTTCTCCATATTGCGGGAGACGGACATGTTGCTGGCTTGCCCGAATTTGCTGAGCATGCCCAAAAAACGGTAAGTGCCGGCTGACGTCTCCAGGCCGAACAGGTCGGTGCCGCTGCCGACCTTGTTCAGCATTTCGCCGAGCATCGGGGCCAGAGGGGCCTCCGGGTCCCAGCGGAACAAGGCGGAGTCGCGGATCCCGAAAGCCGACAGAATCGCCGCGGCAGCCACGCCGCCGAAGGTTAGGTAATACGTTGCCCAGCCAGCGCCCCGCTTCGCCTCATAGGCGTGGGGCATCCCGGGAGGCAGCAATACGCCGCAGCCGGACGACAACACGACACTTTCGCTGCCGTAGGTAAGCAGGCCTTGGCCTTCCTCGGTTTGTAGCCAATGATAATAAGGATATCCGTTCGGGCGGGTGATTTTTTCCTGGTTCGGGTTGTAGCCGATGCTCTCCACGAGAAGCGGAAGATCGGGATTGGCGGCGGGAGAAAAAACAAAACGGGTAAACGCGCGCGCGCTCATATTTTTCCCTCCTGGGATGAGTTCCACATTATTATATATCAAAACAATAATATTATATATAAAGCGGATAAGAAACTTCCTACAATGGAGATATAATTATATTATTCTCAAAAGGATGTGTGTGCAGTGATCAACGAAAAACTGCCGAAAATATGGTACGGCGGTGACTATAATCCGGAGCAGTGGGGACCTGAAACTTGGCAAGAGGATGAACGGATGTTCAAACTGGCGGGCATCGACGTGGCAACCGTAAACGTGTTCTCCTGGGCGATGCTGCAGCAGGACGAGGATACTTACGATTTCAGTTTCCTCGACGCAACGATCGACCGTTTATATAAAAGCGGCGTGCACGTGTGCCTGGCGACCAGCACTGGCGCTCATCCCGCCTGGATGGCCCGGAAATATCCGGACGTGCTGCGCGTCGACGTGCAAGGGCGGAAACGCCGGTTCGGCGGCCGTCACAATTCGTGCCCGAACTCGCCGGCTTACCGGAAGTATTCGGAAAAGCTCGCCGGGCTCTTGGCCGAGCGGTACAAGGATCACCCGGGCCTTCTGATTTGGCATGTATCCAACGAATACGGCGGATATTGCTACTGCGACAACTGCGCCGCGGCGTTCCGCACCTGGCTCAAGGAGCGTTACGGCACGTTGGATGAAGTAAACCGCGCCTGGAATACCCGCTTCTGGGGGCATACGTTTTACGATTGGGAAGATATCGTCGTTCCGAACGAACTGAGTGAAGAATGGAATGGAAACCGCACCAATTTCCAAGGGATTTCCCTGGACTATCGCCGCTTTCAGTCCCAGTCGCTGCTCGACTGCTATAAGCTGGAATATGAGGCCATCAAAAAGTATACGCCGGACATACCGGTAACGACGAACCTGATGGGTTTCTATCCGGAGCTTGATTACTTCGAGTGGGCCAAATACATGGATATCGTGTCCTGGGACAACTATCCTTCCCTCGATACGCCGGTCAGCCATACGGCGATGACGCACGACCTGATGCGCGGGCTGAAAAGCGGAGCGCCGTTTATGCTGATGGAGCAGACGCCAAGCCAGCAAAACTGGCAGCCGTACAACTCGCTCAAACGGCCGGGCGTGATGCGGCTGTGGAGCTACCAGGCGGTCGCCCATGGGGCCGACACGGTGCTGTTCTTCCAGCTGCGCCGGTCCATCGGAGCGTGTGAGAAATACCACGGCGCCGTGATCGAGCACGTCGGCCACGAGCATACCCGGGTGTTCCGCGAAGTTGCCGAACTCGGCCGGGAGCTCCAGCAACTGGGCGGCACGCTGCTCGATGCCCGCACGGAAGCCAAGGTGGCGATAGTTTATGATTGGGAAAACCGGTGGGCGACGGAGCTCTCCAGCGGACCGACCGTCGCGCTGAATTACGTTAATGAGGTTCACAAATATTATGATGCGCTCTTCCGGATGCATGTGGAATGCGATATGGTGTCGGTGGAAGAGGACTTCGGCAAATACGAGATCGTGATCGCGCCGGTCATGTATATGGTGAAGCCGGGTTTTGCGAAAAAGGTGGAGGAATTTACCCAAAACGGCGGGACGTTCGTTACGACGTTCTTCAGCGGGATCGTCAACGAGAACGATCTGGTTACGACGGGCGGGTACCCGGGGGAATTGCGTCCGGTGCTGGGCATTTGGGCGGAAGAGATCGACGCGTTGTTCCCGGACCAGAAAAACCAAATCGTCATGAAGCAGCCGTGGGGTGAACTTACAGGACCTTACGAATGCGGCTTGCTCTGCGACCTCATTCATGCGGAAGGCGCCGAAGTGCTGGCGGAATACGACGCGGATTTCTATAAAGGCATGCCGGTGCTGACGGTAAACCGCTTCGGAAACGGCCGGGCGTATTATGTCGCCAGCAGTCCGGAGGCTTCATTCCTGCAAGGGTTCCTCAAAAATCTGTGCGAGGAAAAAGGAATCAAGCCTCTGCTCGAAGCTCCCGCAGGCGTTGAGACGGCGCGCCGGGTGAAAGACGGCAAAGCTTATCTGTTCCTGCTTAACCACAACGCGGAAGACACCCAAGTGGATATCGGCGCCAATACCAAAAAGGAACTGCTTAGCGGGGAGACACTAGCTGGAACCGTAACCGTGTCCGGCCGCGGCGTGCTCATCTTGGAAGATAAATAGAATTACGTTCATCAAGCACCCTGCAAGCGGTTTTGTGTGCAGGGTGCTTTTACATAAGGAGGCAACAGTATGGAAAGCGCAATCAAGCGGCGGTTGTCCGGCGAGGAACTCACGGCCTTAGTGGAGCGGGCATTTCAAGGTCAGAGACGATTGGACGGTTATGAGGAATTAAAGGACGGCTGGTTCAACTCCGCGTACGCCTTGACCCTGGATAACGGCATGAAGACGGTGCTGAAGCTTGCTCCCGGTTCGGAGGAAGGGATGCTGCGGTATGAGCGGAATGTGATGACCGCGGAAGTGAAGGTGCTTCGTCTGCTCGCCGCGGCGGACGGCATCCCGGTGCCCGGGATTCTGTACGAGGAGCGAGGCGTAGAGGGGAGCGAGTGGTTCCTGATGGAGTTCGTTCCGGGCGATCCTTACAACAAGGTGAAGGAGCAGATGGGGCCGGAGGAACGGCGGGACATTGAAGTTGAACTTGGACGGGTGAACCGGCGGATTAACGAAATTCAAGGAAAAAGATTCGGGTATTACGTACGGGAAGACAGTCAAGGGGATAGCTGGCCGGCCGTATTTACGGACATGATCGGCGGCGTTTTGGCCGATGCCGCGGATCAAGCCGTTGCCCTCCCGATGGATGCGGAGGAGGTATTCGGCCTGCTTCGTGAGCGGCAGGCCAGCTTGGGGGAGGTCACGGTTCCGCGGCTGGTCCATTGGGACTTGTGGGATGGGAACGTATTCGTCAAAGACCGGCGTCTTATCGCCATCATCGACTGCGAAAGGGCGCTCTGGGGCGATCCGCTGATGGAATACTACTTCCGCTCGTTTGTGGAAAACGGGGCGTTCCTGGACGGCTACGGCAAGCAGGATTTTACGGTGGCGGAATGCGAGCGGATGGCCTTGTACGACCTGTACATCGCGTTGATTCTTCACATTGAATGCAGGTTCCGCCAGTACATCGACGCGAATCATATCCGCTGGGCGGAGGAGCATTTAGCCCGTACTTGGAGCGGTTTAAATAGGGATGTTTAATGTTGGCACGCATTCTGGCGACTACCTGAATGAAGTATATTTTAGTGAGAAGTGGGAAGCGCAGGGCCGATGGCATGAATGACGCACGAGCATGGCTCGTAAAGGCATAAGTATGACTCACGAGATATGCACGAGATGACGCACGAGATGACGCACGAGCAATATGCATGATCGTTGTATAATAACGGGGGGCCGCTCCATGCTGTAACGGTGGGAGCAACAAAAGCGCGGGCTGCAGGGAGATTCTCCTCGGCAACCCGCGTTTTTTTAGGAATAAGATGTAAGTTTCAGCGTTGGCATAACCAACTGCAAAAGTGCATTTGATTTTCCGTAATTCCCCTATTCGAGGCAAGTGAGATGCAAAAGTGCAGTTGTTTTGTGCCTATTTCGGCAAAAAGTGGCTATTGGCCACAAATGAACTGCACTTTTTGCATTTGAACCAAGAGTTTCGAGGAATCTCGACAAAAATCGCCTGCACTTTTGCATTTCGCATAATCCCTCGCCGAGGAACCGGTAAACCCGCGCAATGCTGCATCTACGGAATATGCATCATAGAAGATGTGCATCATAGAAGATGTGCATCATAGAGAATATGCATAACATAGAATGCAACAACCCGCAATGTCACCTCTTCTTAATATTGCATCAGCAGACTGACATTTTGCCAACCGGCGCCAACCGTCCAGAAGACGAGGTAATCGCCGCGCTGTACTTTACCGGCTTGCACGGCCTCGTGAAGGGCGAGCAGCGGGCTGGTCGAAGCGGTGTATCCGAATCGGTCACCGATGTAGACGGCTTTGTCTTGATCGATCCCCAGGCCTTCGGTAACCCGTTTAATATTGCCGATGGTGAACTGGGAGAACAGGAAGCCGCCGATTTGCTCCTTGTTCAGATTGTTGCGTTCGAGCAAAATACGGATGGAGTTCACCGCGGATTCCGCGCAAACCGAATCGTCAAACGGCGTAAACTGCACCTGCGCGTCTTTGGCCGTAAACTCCTCGCGGTATAAATTGGACAAACCGTGGGCCGGGAACAGGGAGTTGTCGATCACGGACGTATCGGTTTGATAAACGGAGTCGATCAGCCCGCGGGTTCCTTCCGCCTGCTCCAAAATGACGGCAACCGCCGACTCGGCAAAGTTGGAGTAATAGACGGGCTGCTCCGGACTGTGAATCGACAAATAATCCGCCCCGACGACAAGCGCCCGCTCCACCCGCGGGTTGGCCGTCATATACCGGCAGGCTTGCTCGATCGCCACGAGCATGCCCGCGCAGTTGGCGTTGATATCAAAACAGGCTGTAGAGAGGTCGCCGCCCAGTGCATGGTGCAGCTTCAGCGCATTGCTGGGGAGCAGATACTCCGGTGTTTGCGATGTAAAAATAATCAGGTCTACATCCTTGGCCTCAAGACCGCTTTTCTTCAGCACCAGCTTTGAGGCTTCCGCCGCCATCGTCAGCGTATTTTCTTCCGGGTTGTCGATGATATAACGCTTGTTACGCCCGAGCGCGGTTACGAGACCGGTCACATCCGTCCCTTTTTCCGCAAAATAGTTGATGTAGTATTCGTTATCCACTTCATTTGCCGGATGGTACATGGCAATCTCGCGAATTTGCACGCCTCTCATAGCCATCTCTCCTTACACTTCGATGATTTCGTAGCTGTCCAGCTTAACGGTACGGGCCACGCGCGAAAGCTGCATTTTCAGAATCGGGTTTTTGACAATGCGCAGCGTCACTTTTTTGAAGCCGTCTTTTTTGTAGAGGGCAAAGCATCCTTCCAGAAGCGGCAGTGAATCCGGCGCGGAGACGTTCAGTTTGGTGCAGTCGATGTCGATTTCATACTCCGGCACGGAAATGGTTGAAATCGCTTTGCTATAAGCCTCGATGGACGCTTGTCCGTCTTCGGGCGAAAAGGTTCCTTCTACTTCGGCGTGAAATACTTTGGCGGATTGATCGATTTTGATATTAAAGCTTCCCATTGGATGTGGTTCCTCCTGTAATCGTTGATAGTTAAAAATTAAAAAAAATTACTTTTTCAGCGCCTTTAGACGATCGAGAATCGGCGCCGGCTCGCTGCCGTCGGTATTCACCTCGATCAGGCAAGGGCCTGCCATTTCCCGGACGAATCCCGGGATTTCGTCCATATCTTCCAGCCGGTCCACGGACATCGTCCGGATTCCGGCCGTCCGCATCATGTCGGCGATGGATATCCGCTCCTGCTTATAGTCCGGCATCGTGCGGTTGTACAGAAATTTTTGCCCGCGTTCGACATAGGAAAGCATAGCGTTATTGATGATGATATAGGTGATAGGCAGCTTGTACTCCTTGGCCGTAAGCACTTCGGAACCGTTCATGAAAAACGAACCGTCTCCGGCGATCACCGCGACCGGACGGCTTGAATCGGCCAGATAGAGTCCCGGTCCGCCGGCCATCGCCGAGCCCATCGCTCCGTAGTTTAGATTGATTTCAAAGTCTCCGCCCGCGGGGACTTCCAGATACTTCAGCACGAAGTTGGTGAATTCCCCGATATCGCACACATAACGCGTATCCCGCGGCATGACCTTGGACAGCTTCTCCAAAAACAGCCGCAGCGACAAGCCGGTATGATTGAGTTCATAAGGTTCGTTAAGCGGCAGCGGCTTTTTGAAAGCTCCTGGCGCAGGCTGAGCCTGCCGGAGAAGATAGGGGACCGCGTCCTGGAGATCGGCGACCACCGCCGCGTCCGTTTTGAAGACCTTCCCCGGCTCTTTGCCGTCGCGGTCGATATGGATCACTTTGCGTCCGGCAACAAGCGCTTCGTTGAAATTGCAGGTAGAGGCTTCCCCAAGGCTTGTTCCCAAGATGAGCAGGCACGAAGCCGGGGAAGCGTTGACGTATTCAAACGCCGCGTCGGTGCTGGAAAACCCGTAATTCCCCAGGTTAAGGGGGAAGTCGGCGGGGATGATTCCTTTTGCCGACGGCGTCGTAATGATGGGCCACTGCAGCCGCTCGCTAAGGCGCATAATCTCTTCGGCTGCGGCGCGCCCGCCGCGTCCGACCATGATGAGTCCATGCTCTGCTTCGTTCAGCAGGGCGGCCGCCCGGTCCAACTCCGCCGGATCGAACGGAATCCGCTGAAGCAGCGCGGGATCCGGGGCGGCGGGAAGGCTGGGGGGCGCTTCCATCCGCTGCACATCGATCGGCACGGAAATATGTACTGGCCCGAAAGGAGGTGTAAGGGCGATCCTTACCGCCTTGTCCAGCTCGGCCATGACTTCCGCTTCGTTCATGACCGTGTTGCTGTATTTGGTGATCGGTCTGACGATATGCTGGGCGTCCATCTCCTGGATGGCACCTTTGCCGATCTGCCATCGGTTTACGTAGCCGGTAATCACGAGCAGCGGAGCTTTGGCCCGCATGGCGTCGGCGATCCCGTTCATCATGTTCGCTACGCCTACCGCCCCGGCGCCGGCGCAAACGGCCAGCTTCCCGGAGGTGCTGGCATATCTCGCCGCCATATAAGCCGCTCCAGCTTCATTTTTCGTAATGATCGGCTTCATATCGACATCGATCAACGCATCGTAAATCGGACCGATGATTCCTGCCGGAATCCCAAAAATACAATCCACTCCGGTTTCCTTCAAATACTTGAGTATGGCTTCGGCTATGTTCATATTCCGGATATCTCCTTATCCTAGTGTTGAAACGCATCTCTGTATTCGTTCACCAGTGCTTCCGCACGTTCGATCTCCTCGGCGGAGAAAAAATGCAGCTTGCCTATCGAGGCGACAACGACAATACCCTGAACCGCGCCGTCGTGCATGACGGGAATAACCATGATGCTGTCGATCCCGAACAGAAAAAACTCATCGGCCGATCTGGGATCGTTTTTGACGTCCTGAACCACTGCCGCCGTTTGGGGATGGGCCATCAGTTCGCGAAGCAGGCGGTCATGTTCGATATAGACCGGATTTTGCGCATGTACGCTTTTCCACCGCTCCACGCCAAGGTGATCCGTTTTCGTTTTCAACACCGGGTTCAAGCGGCCTTCCCTGATTTCGTGATAGGCGATATCGGCCACGCCGGTCAGGCGTTCCAGCGCTTCAAACAGCAAAGCTAATCGTTCCATGTCCATCCTCCTCGCTTGCTAGATTGAGTATCTGTTTAATAGGGACTTCAGTTTTTCGGCTTCCGTCTCAAGCTGCTTGGAAGATTCGAGCGTTTCTTCCATGGCGGTCAACTGTTCTTCCGAGCAAGCCATGATCTCCTTGGTCCCGGCCAGATTGACCTCGGTAATCTCGAGCGTCTGTCTTACGGAGTCCATGATTTGTTCCGTGCTTGCGCTGATCTGCTGCGTCACCGCGGAAACTTCCTGAACCCGGGTGGACACCTGCTCGGCCAAATGCACGATTTGCTGGAACGAATCGCCGGCGGAGGTAACGAGGACGCTTCCGGTCTCGACCTCGGTCATGACCCGTTTCATCGCTTCGATCGATTGATCGGAGCCTGTGCGGATATGGCCGGCCATCTCGGCGATATCCTTGGCCGATGCCGCCGATTGCTCGGCAAGCTTGCGGATTTCGCCCGCGACCACTGCGAACCCTTTGCCGTATTCGCCCGCTCTTGCGGCCTCGATAGCCGCGTTTAATGCCAGCAAATTGATTTGACTGGAAATTTCCGAGATCAGCAGAGTGACCTTGTCGATTTCTTCCGTCCGCTCGCCGAGTTGGTTTACGGTTTGCGACGAAGCGACCGTGGTTTCGTAAATTTTGCTCATTTGGTCAACCAGGCGGTCGATGCCTTCGTTGCCCGCATTCGCCTGAGCCGCGGCCTCGGTCGCTTCCTCCGCCACACCTTGCGCTGACAGGGCGATGTGCTCCATGCCTTTTCCGACTTCTTCAAGCATCAAATGGTTGTTCCGTGCACTTTCGACGAGCTGCTCACTACCTTCGGAAATCATTTTGATCGATTCCGTGACCCCTACAACGAGGTCGTTGCAAAACTCCATATTGCCCGTCAAGTCCCGCGACGTATCGGCTACCTTGGCCGACATGTCCTGCATATGCCCGGCCGCTTCCCTTAATTGGGCGCCGATCAGCTTCAGGTGGCCGGCCAGTTCGCTGAATTCGTCCATCACCTGGACGTCGCCGTCGAAGGCTAAATCGCCTTCCGTCATGGCTTTGGTCCGCTCGGCCATTTTTTGGAACGATTTGTCGAGCAGCCCGGCAATCAGCACGGCCTCCCCCGCGCCGATCAAGGCAAACAGGACGATCATCAGCGCGGCGGCCCAGCCGTTCATCAGTCCAAGCAGATAGAAGATCAGAACGAGCACGATCGCCAGCACCGCAAGCGGTCCGGCAACCAGCAACAACAACTTGCGGGCTAAGCCTTTACCGAAATGTGATAATTTCAAGTTACTTACTCCTTTGCTGTCACTCTAATACCCTTAGCAGCTGCCGTTTTCCGTTTTTCGCCGTTTTAACTTTTTAGAAGCAGGTCCCCTCCTTCCTTGTCCGAAGCTTCGCCGCGACGTTTTAACCTGGCCCCAAGCCCTAATTGAAACCAAAAAAAGACTTTCGCGAAGAAAGTCCGGCGGCCAACAAGCCATGATTCGGCATAAGGTTGGCATCCCGGCGGTCATGATTCCGTTAAGAATTTTAGATCCGTGGCTTTGCGTCCCTGCCTTTCGGCCAGGTTTGCGATTTACATCCTATTCCTTGTATTTGGTTGTGAATGATGGGAGAGTGAAGTCGCGGCGCTCCCACAGATTAGGAATATACTACTTATATCGGAAGGCGGGTCCTGATATTTCATAAAATTTTCGGCAAATTCAAAAAATTTTCAATAATAGGGGACTATAAGAGGATGACTTTGGTTCTAGAAAAAGAAGGGAAAATATAGGTCGAATAGGAAGGATGTACTATATATCCCATTTTAGATTCAAGGTATTGATGGCTGACCTATCGCATACGGCTGGGTTCAGTTTTCCTGGAAAGGCTTAGGTGTTCGAAGCAAAATTGGGTTCGCAGAAAATCTAACGGTTGTAATAGCGGCTATTTGACGAAAAAAGCCCTGTTCAAAATTTTAACGGTTGTGAGAAGCGTTATTTGCCTGAAACTAAGCAAAATGAGCCGGATTTCAGTGAAATAAGCGCTATGGCAACCGTTACAATTTGAAATCAACGTTTTTTGAGCGAATAGCGGTTGTGGCAACCGTTAGATTAGTTGTGGCTAGAGAATTAATGCAACGCTAGTGCCGAGTAAGGTCGTCCGGTGTCCGTTAGATTCTGAAAGCCGGCGATTTCGCCGAAATAAAGGCGTCTCGGTCCGTCGCCAGGATCCAGCGGGAGAGCTCACCGGGCTTGCTTAAGCGAAAATAAAACCGCCGGACGGTCAAGCTAAACAAGGAGTTAGCTTGCCATCCAGGCGTTAATTAAGCAGCGCACCCGCCGTTTGGTCAGCTCCGCTCCAGAATGGTAGCCAGCGTTGTGCGGTCGAGTCCTTTGACGAGCCGGATCAGCAGCTCCTTGGCGGCCGCGTAGTCGTCGGTATGGATGATGGACGACGAGGTGTGGATATAACGCGAGCAGATGCCGATCACGCCCGAAGGCACGCCGATGCCGCTCAAATGAACCGGACCGGCGTCGGTTCCGCCTGTGGATACAAAATATTGGTATTTGATGCGGTGCGTATCGGCCGTGTCCCGGATATACTCGACCAGCCCCCGATGCGTCAGCATCGTCGGGTCGTACACCCGCAGCAAAGCGCCTTCGCCCAGCTTGCCGAAGGCCCGTTTGTCGCCGGTCATATCGTTTGCCGCGCTGGCGTCCAGCGCAAAGAAGATGTCCGGCTGGATCAAATTGGCCGCCGTGCGCGCTCCCCGCGTACCCAGTTCCTCCTGCACATTGGCTCCGCAGTACAACACGTTGGGCAGTTTTTCCCCATGCAAAGCTTCCAGCAGCTCGATCGCCAAACCGACGCCGTACCGGTTGTCCCAGGCTTTGGCCATGATTTTTTTCGGGTTGACGAGCGGAGTAAATTCACAGATCGGCAAAATCTGCTGCCCGATCTGCACGCCGGCCGCTTCCGCTTCCTCGCGGCTGTCGGCGCCGATATCCAGGTACATCGCTTTCAGGTCGACCGGTTTGCCGCGCTGCGCTTCATCCAGCAGATGGGGAGGCGTCGATCCGACCACGCCGACGATTTTCCCTTTCGGTGTAACGATCTGCAGGCGCTGCGCCAATACCGCCTGGCTCCACCAGCCCCCGAGCGGCTGAAAAGACACCATACCGTTATCGCTAATGCCGGTCGTGATGAAGCCTACCTCGTCAAAATGCCCGGCGACCATGACCCGCGGTCCCTGCTCATCGCCGCGCAGTACCCCAAACAAACTGCCGAGCCGGTCTTGAACGAACTCCTGCGTAAAAGCGGACATTTTCTCCTTAACCAAGGCGCGCAGCTCCCGCTCAAACCCGGGGGCCGCCGGAAATTCGGTCAGCTGTTTAAACAGCTGCTGCGTTTTTTCATTCATCTTGTTTCTCTCCTTTTTTTCCTGCAAATGGCAAGGCCATACGCTCTTTACATTAGTATGAACCACCTTGTTCCAATTGTCCATGCGCCTGAAAAGTCCTGTTCTTTTGCCGCCGGGCCAAGCACCAAATTCGCGGCGGCGCATATACTTTAACAAGCAAGGGGCCAAATAAGGGAGGCAAAAAAATGGAACTCCGCTCCACGGATTGGCTGTTGATCTGTCTTCTCTTTATTCTGCTGGTCATTATTCTTCTATACCTTTAAAAACAAATAGGACGCCTTGGACGCCAGTTCCGTTGTTTGACGCTAATTGTTTTACCCAAAACCCGGTGTCCCGAACCCGCCAGAGCGATCTTGGCGGGTTTTGTTTTGTTCGCTGCTTGCCGCTATGGATGATTTACCAAACATAACAAGCCAGTCGCTGACAAATAATGAATATACCGTGCTTATAAGGCATGAGCAGAAAAAGGAGGGATACCGTTGCCAACAAAAAGTAAACCGGGCGCCCGGGTGAAGCTGAACCATCTGCTGCTGACGGAAGAGGAATACAAGCAGGTTGCCGACCAGCACAAGCCGAAGACAAGCATCTTTGCCAATTGCCTCAAAGCTTTTCTGGTCGGCGGTTTCATTTGTCTGATCGGACAAGGTATCCAGCAGTTGTTCATGACGTTTGCCGGGATGACGTCAAGGGAGGCGAGCAGCCCGACCGTCGCCATGCTGATTTTGATTTCCGTCATTCTCACCTCGCTTGGGGTATACGATAAAATCGCGCAATGGGCCGGAGCGGGCACCGCCGTGCCCGTCACGGGCTTCGCCAACTCGATGTGCTCCTCCGCGCTCGAATCCCGGGCGGAAGGGCTGGTGCTTGGCGTTGGGGCCAACATGTTCAGGCTGGCGGGATCGGTGGTCGTGTTTGGCGTGGTGGCCGCTTTTATCGTAGGGATGATTTATGCGATTTTCGGTTTGGAGGGGGGCCACTGATGCTTATTGGCGCACAAACTTGGGAGTTCCGGTCCAGACCGGCGATCGTCGGGGCGGCCACGGTCGTCGGTCCCGAGGAAGGGGGCGGACCGCTCGGCGGGACTTTTGATTTCGTGTACGACAATCTGGAAATCGACGAAAAGACGTGGGAAAAGGCCGAGCGCAAGCTGCTCGAGCATGCCTCCGCCCTCGCCCTGGTCAACGCGGGGATCGCCCGGGAGGAGTTGTCCTGCTTTGTCGGCGGCGATTTAATGAATCAGATCATCTCCGCCACGTTCGCGGCCAGGACCATCGCCGCTCCGTACCTCGGTGTCTTCGGGGCCTGCTCCACTTCCATGGAGGGCCTGGCGCTGGCCGCGCTGATTGCGGATAGCGGAGCCGGACGGTTCGTGATGGCCGGCACGGCAAGCCATAACTGCACGGCGGAGAAGCAGTTCCGTTATCCGACGGAATACGGCTCGCAGAAACCGGGGACGGCTCAATATACGATAACCGGGTCAGGATGCGCCGTCGTGTCTTCGCAAGGCCGGGGGCCGCGGATCACACATGCCACGATCGGGCGAATCCAGGACCTCGGCGTGAAGGACCCGTTCAACATGGGGGCGGCGATGGCGCCCGCGGCCGCGGATACGCTGGTCTCCCATTTCCGCGACACCGGGCGGGGGCCGGAAGATTACGATTTAATCGTCACGGGGGACCTCGCCTCGGTCGGACATGCCATCGTCAAAGATATTTTGGCCAAAGACGGCGTACCGATGGATAAGACGGAATTTAACGATTGCGGGCTGATGATCTACGACCGCGGCAAACAGCCCTTCGTTATGGCCGGAGGCAGCGGCTGCGGCTGTTCAGCCGTGGTCGCTTACGGTTCGATTTTGCAAAAATTAAAAAACAAAGAGCTCGGCCGCGTGCTGGTCGTTGCCACCGGAGCGCTTTTGTCCCCGCTGTCCTATCAGCAGGGGGAAAGCATTCCCTGCATCGCCCATGCGGTTGCTCTGGAAAAGGAGGAAAGCGAATCATGATTTATGTTTGGGCGTTTGTAATCGGCGGGTTGATTTGCGTTGTCGGGCAGTTGATGTTCGACGTGCTTAAATTGACGCCGGCGCACACGATGAGCACGCTGGTCGTTGTGGGGGCGATCATGGACGGTTTGGGCTGGTACGATCCGCTTGTCAAATTCGCCGGAGCGGGGGCTTCCGTGCCGATCACCAGCTTCGGGAACTCGCTTGTTCACGGGGCGCTGACCGAACTTCAGCAACAGGGCTGGATCGGGGTCATTACCGGTATTTTCGAAGTCACCAGCGCGGGGATTTCTTCAGCGATCATCTTCTCCTTCCTGGCGGCCTTGGTCGTCCGGCCCAAAGGCTAGGAAATAAATAACAATCAGGCTTTTTGCGGGCCGGCGAGTGTACTCCCAATCTATCTTCATGTAAAATAGGTAGATATATACAGGGTTCTATTTGGGAGGGAAAAATACGTGCCCGTACAACAGCAATCGATTCGAACTTTAACCGCCGTAAAAAACAATTTGGAATCGTGCATTTTAGGAAAATCTTTTGAAATCCATCTCCTGCTCTCCGCGCTGCTTGCCGGCGGACATGTATTAATCGAGGATGTCCCGGGTACGGGGAAAACGCAGCTGATCAAAGCCCTGGCCAAGTCCATGCGCGGCGATTACCGGCGGATTCAATGCAATCCCGACATTTTGCCCAGCGACATTACGGGCGTATCGGTGTTTCATCCCCATGAGGAACGGTTCGTGTTCCGGCCCGGGCCGGTGATGACCAATATTTTGCTGGCCGACGAAATCAACCGGGCGACCACGAAAACGCAGTCCGCGCTGCTGGAAGTGATGGAGGAGCGGAGCGTGACCGCCGACGGCATCACTTATGAGCTGCCGCGGCCTTTCATGCTGTGCGCGACCCAGAATCCGATCGATTTTGAAGGAACATACATGCTTCCGGAGGCTCAATTGGACCGGTTTATGCTGAAGATCGGGCTCGGTTACCCCGATGCGGCCACCGAAAAATCGCTGCTCCGTTCCCACAGCCAGGGGCAGCCGGCCGATCAGCTGCAGCCGGTGACGACGATGGAAGAAATCGCGGCCATTCAGCAAGAAATCCGCGATGTGTATATCAGTGAAGCGCTGGCCGATTACCTGCTGGACATCGTCCGCCGTACGCGCGAGCATCAAGACGTGTTGCTCGGAGCTTCGCCGCGCGCTTCGCTGGCTTTCGTGGCGGCCGCCAAAGCGTACGCTTTTTTGCAGGAGCGGGATTATGTACTGCCGGATGACATCAAGACGCTCGCGCCGTACGTACTTGGCCACCGGATTTTGCTCCGTCCGGAATCTCGGCTAGGGCAAGTCCATGCCGCCCAGGTTCTGGAGCAAATCATGCGGCAGGTCCAGGTGCCGCTATCCGTAGGGCGGTAACTATGCGGGAGTTTCTCGAAGGAGTTAAAGCGGGCCTTGCCAGCCGGAAATTTTGGAGAGTGGCCGCCGTATGGCTGATCTGTCTCCTGTACGTTTTGTTTCAGGGCGGCAAGACTTCGTTTATGTTGTTGATGATGGTATCGGTGCTGGCCGCTTATTGGGCGATCGGCGGGCTTGGCGGCGTGAAGCGGATCCGTGGCACGCGGAATTTATCGCTCGAAGAACGCGGCGGAGTGCTGCAAGCGGGCCAGCAGGTGCTCGTCAGGCTTAGGCTGCAGCTCCCGGCGTTTATGCCGCTGCCTTACCTCGTCATCCGCGAGACGCTAAAGCGCCACAACGGCGACACCTGGGCGTTTGAAGACAGCGTGGTCCCGTACTTTCGCGGACGCGCGGAACTGGTGTACAAGACGCCCCCGCTTGAGCGGGGGAAATACGTATTTGCCGGCACGACCTGCAGCGCCGAGGATATTTTCGGTTTGATGGAGCATACGGGCACGGTGCAGTCCGGTGGGGAGTTCCGCATCTTGCCGCGCACCGTGTTCATCCCGCACTGGGAGCTGTACAGCCGCAATTCGCGTCTGGCCGGGCCGGAGACGGCCATCTCTCTTTCGCGGCGGGAAACGACCCAGATTAACGGGGTTCGCGACTACGTCTACGGCGACCGGATTTCCCGGATTCATTGGAACGCGACGGCCAAAACCGGTTCGTGGAAGTCCAAGGAGTTCGAGCATGAGTCGCTGCCGAAGACGATTTTGCTGCTCGACGCTCATACGTCCAGTTATGCGGGCGCAGCCCAGTTTGAGCTGGCCGTGTCGGCGGCCGCCTCTTTGCTGGAGTATGGAGCTAGGGCGCGGATCAGCATGGGCATGGGCACGATGGGCAAAACGTTTCGCCTCTTTGCGCCCGCCGAAGCTTCTCTGGAACGCGAGCAGATGATCCATCATCTCGTGGACATCGACGCGGACGGTTACGGCAACCCTCTCGACAAGCTGGAATCGCATAAAGAATGGTTTCCGCCGGGGGCGTTTTTTATTCTCATCAGCCCGCTGGCCGATGAGAAGGCGCTGGGCATGTTGCGTTGGGCTAAAACGCGGCAAATGGTGCCGTATCATATCCAAATCGGCCGGGGGAACCCGGCGGGAGCCCAGCCGCGGGCCAATCGAAGCCAGCCTTCCGCCTGGCAGCGGACGCTTCGCGAGCAGGGGCTGGGGGGCGTCCAAATCGCTGCCCTCGGCGAGCTGCCGGCAGCCATGGGAGGTGCGAAGCTATGATGACCACGGCGCCGCACTGGAAATGGTTTTCGTACCGGCTGCTCGTGATGCTCTGGCTTACGGTCATCGCCATGCAGTGGATCGATTTTACCGAGCCGATCTGGTTTTCGGCAACGACCACGCTGGTCACGGCCACCGTCATTACCATAGCGCTTATCGAAGTGCTGCTGCCGATCAAGGCCGCTTGGAGATGGACGGTCAAAATCGCGCTTGTTCTTGCCGGATGGAGGATCGTCTTGACCGGCTGCGGTGTTTACGTCCCTTACGGACCGCTGTTTCCCGACCAGATCCGCGGCATGGCGCTGTCCTTTGTTCCGTATATCTGGTTTTCGCTGGCGGCCTGGGCGCTCTTGGAACTGGCGGTTCGGCTGGTCGTCGGCCGCAAACGCATCCTGTTGTTTCTGGCGGTTCATCTGCTGGTGTTCACGATTTTGGACTCCTTTACTTCCTATTATCTATGGTCCAATGTCGCCTGGCTTGTTTTTGCCGCGCTGGGATGGCTGGCCAGCTGGCATTTTTACGAATACAGGCTGAAATATCCGCAAGGGTGGCAGCGGCTGCGGCGGCAGCCGATCAAAGTCGCTATAAACATCGCCCTGGTGTTTGCCTGCGTCCTGCTGATCGGCATCAGCATGCCGGCGGTTTCGCCGACGCTGACCGATCCCTACACGGCCTGGATCAAGCGCAGCGGCGGAGCGGGGGGAGACGCGGGAACAACGCTTGCGAGCGCTGTAGAAACTACGGGAACGGCCCTATCCCAGGAGCAAATTATGTCCGGATACAGCCGCGACGACAAGGACCTGGGCGACGGCTTCGAATTCAGTTACACGCCGGTCATGTCCGTATCCACGCCCGTCAGGTCATACTGGCGCGGGGAAACCCGCCGGATCTACTCGGGCAAGGGCTGGGCCGATCTGGAGGATGAGCCGCGGCAAACCGAGCGGTATCGGGGCGCCCCGTCCGACGGGCCGCTCGCCGCGGATCGTCCCGGGAAAGTCGAGACAAGACAGGTCGAGCAAATCATTACGATGAATACCGACCAGGAATATCCGGTGCTGTTCGGGGGCTACGCAATGGAGAGCGTCGAGCTGCTGGACGACCGGCAGCAGTCTGCCGATATGCGTTGGGCCCGGCGGGAAGGCGAACTGTTTTGGCACGGGTACCGCGATCCCGGCGACCTCCCGGATTATCCGCGCAAATACAAGGTTGTGGCAAATGTTCCGCTCATCCCGTTGCGGGAGCTGAAGCAGGCTGACTATGACGAGCTGTATCCGGAGCCCCCGGACGGGGAGTACTTGCAGCTTCCGGACAGCCTTCCGCAGCGGGTGAAGGATCTGGCGCGGGAGATCACGGCGGAAGGGTCCACGCCGTATGAGAAAATGGAGCTGCTGCAGGCTTATTTGCGGCAAAACTTCGAATATACGAACAAGCCGGACTTGTCCCGGCGGGAAAGCGGCGACTTCGTGGACAGCTTTCTGTTCGAAATCAAGCAGGGCTACTGCGATTATTATTCGACGGCGATGGTGATCATGGCCCGGTCGCTGGGGGTTCCGGCCAGGTGGGTGAAGGGCTACGCGCCGGGAACCCAGCCGAGCGAGGAAATGATGATGCGGAGTCCGGGGATCAGCGGGAATTACACGGTAAGCAACGCCGACGCCCACTCTTGGGCGGAGCTGTATTTTGGCGATTACGGCTGGATTCCGTTCGAGGCGACACCAGGCTTTGACGCGCCGATTTTGCTCGCCGAGGAGGACAGCGTGGAGACGCTGGCGCCGGAGCCGGCTCAAGAGACGGAGACCGCAGCCATAGAAGAAAGTTTCCTGGATAAGATCGATCCTGCCGTACTTCGCCGCGTATCCCTAATCGCGCTGGCCGTGCTGCTGGCTTGGGGACTGTATCAGGTTCGGAACGAGCTTTACTTCACTTGGCTGCGGCTGCGGTTGGGCCGGCCTTTAACGCCCGGCGAGAAGACGGTGTTCGAGACGCTGCGGGTGGTCAAAAGGCTGCGGCTCAGAGGGCTTACGCGCGGCGACCAGGAAACGCTGCGGGAAACGTTCGCCCGCTGGAAGCGGGAGAAGCCGCATTTGTCCGGCGCGCTCGACCCGCTGCTGGCCAGCTTCGAAAAAGCGAATTACAGCTCCGCCTCCGTCTCGGAGGAAGAATGGCAAGCGGCCCGTCGTCTTGCCCGCGATCTGCTCAAGCGTACGAGCGGTCGCCGCGGCCGCGGACTGCCCATGCAGCCTTAAGTCGGCGAAACGGCATTTGAATTTGCGTTCCCCCGCGCCCCGCGCGCGAGGGGCGTTTTCTTTTTAAATTACGAGTTACAATCCCTTAAAATATAGGCAGTTGGCGGCAGATTATGGTATAGTTTGTCGTATGGAAACTGAGGTGAACATCATTGTTTGAGATATTTATTCCGAAAAAACGTGTCGACACCGTGTTCGAAATCGACCTGGAGGAGCTGTACGCGGGCGGCTACCGGGGCATTATCACCGATTTGGACAACACCCTGGTCGGGGCCAAGGCGCCGCTCGCTACGCCCGAACTGATCGAATGGTTCGGGAAAGTGAAGCAATGCGGATTTAAACTGGTCATTGTGTCGAACAATAATTGGGACAGAGTGTCGGCGTTTGCCAACCCTTTAAATATCGAGTTTGTGCATGCGGCCAAAAAACCGTCCGCCGCGGCGTTCCGCCGGGCGATGGAGATGATGGGACTGGCTCCGCGGGAAACGGTGGTGGTCGGCGACCAGTTGATGACCGACGTGTTCGGCGGCAACCGCCTGGATTTGTACACGATCCTGGTTCTGCCGATTTCCGTTCAGGATGAAGGGCTGGGAACGCGCATCAACCGGCTGCTGGAGCGCATCGTCAAACGGCGGCTGGGCAAAGTTGGATTATGGCTGGAGGAGGAAAAAAAGCGATGACGGAGGTACGGGGAACAGCAGGCGGACTTCGCTGCAGCGGGTGCGGCATCGCGCTGCAAAGCGAGGCGCAGGATAAGCCGGGATATGTCCCGAGCGGGGCGCTCGCCAAAGAGCCGGTGATCTGCCAGCGCTGTTTTCGCATTAAAAATTACAACGAATCGTCTTCGGTGACGGTGGAGCAGGATGAATTCCTGCGGCTGCTGGCGCAAATCGGCGGCAAAAAGGCGCTTGTCATCCATATCGTCGACCTGTTTGACTTCCAGGGCAGCGTCATCTCCGGGCTGCAGCGGTTTATCGGCAACAACCCGGTGCTGCTCGCCGTGAACAAGATCGACCTGCTGCCGAAGGTGACGAACTGGAACAAGGTGCGGAACTGGGTGCAAAAGGAAGCAAAGGATATGGGGCTGAAGGTGGAGGACGTCGTGCTGTGCAGCGCCAAACAAAGCAGCGGCTTTGACCGCCTGCTGGAGGCGGTGGCGGCCCACCGCGGCGATCTCGACGTATACGTGGTCGGGGCGACCAATGTCGGCAAATCGTCGCTCATCAACCGGCTGATCCGCGATTACAGCGATTTGGAGCAGGAGCTCACCGTTTCGCGTTATCCGGGCACGACGCTCGATATGGTCCATATTCCGCTCGATGACGGGCGCGAGATCATCGATACGCCGGGCATCGTGTATCCTTCGCGGTACAGCGAGATGGTGGCCCCCGGCGATCTGGGCGTCATTTTGCCGGAGAAGCCGCTGAAGCCGGCGGTTTATCAGTTGAATGAAGGGCAGACGTTATTTTTCGGCGGCTTCGGGCGTTTTGATTTCGTACAAGGGGGTCGGCAATCGTTCACCTGTTTTGTCAGCGGGCGCGTGCCGATTCACCGGACGAAGCTGGCGCGGGCCGACGAGCTGTTCGCGGACCATGCGGGCGAGATACTGGCGCCGCCAAGCCGGGAAAACATAGACAAGCTTCCGGAATGGACGCGGCACGAGTTCCGGATCAACAAGGGAAGCAGAAGCGATCTGTTCATTTCCGGCCTGGGCTGGATTAAAATCAACAGCGACGCCGGGGCCGTCGTGGCCGCCCATGTTCCGAAAGGAATCAAGGTGCTGGTGCGCCGCTCCTTAATTTGATCTTGAGGGGGCCGAGGGGAAGTTATGAACGGTCAGGAACAAATGGAGAAGAACAAGCTGCCGCTGCTGCTTGGCGTGATCGGCGATCCGATCGGGCATTCGAAATCGCCGGCCATGCACGAAGCGGCGCTGAAGGCTTGCGGCCTCGCCGGGGCCTACTTGCCTTTTCACGTGAAGGGCGAGCGGTTGAAGGAGGCCGTGCAAGGGATCGCGGCGCTTGGCTTTCGCGGCATCAATGTCACCGTCCCGCATAAATTGGATGTAATGAAATATTTGGACCGGATCGATGAAGGGGCGCGTTATATCGGCGCCGTCAACACGGTGGTCAACGATGGCGGCACGCTGACGGGGTACAATACCGACGGCATCGGCTACATCCGTTCTCTGAAAGAAGAGGCGGTGCCCGATCTGACGGGGAAAACCGCAGTCGTGCTGGGCGCGGGCGGCGCGGCGCGCGGCATCATTTACGCGCTGCTCCTGGAACGTCCCGCCCACGTCATAGTGGCCAACCGGACGGCGGACAAAGCACGTGAGCTGGCCGCGGAATGGGCCCATCTCGGCCGCATAAGCGGCTGCGGCATGGAGGAAGCGGCGGAATATCTGCAAGCGGCGGATATTGTGATCAATACGACATCGGCAGGGATGTACCCCCATGTGCAGGAAACCCCGATCGATCCCGATCTCCTTCCGGGGGGAATTGTCGTCAGCGATCTGATTTACAATCCGCTGAAAACGGAGCTGCTGCAAAGAGCCGAGATGAAAGGCTGCACGATCCACAGCGGATTCGGAATGTTTATTTACCAGGGCGCGTACGCGTTTGAACATTGGACCGGCCTGCCCGCTCCGATCGAAGCGATGCGCGCGGCGGTTATGGCCAGTATGGGCATCGCACATTTGAATGTTAAGGGGTCTTGAATATACAATGCTAACAGGAAAACAAAAACGTTATTTGCGCAGTCTGGCGCACGGGCTGCAGCCGATTTTTCAAGTAGGCAAAGGCGGGACAAACGAGCATATGATCCGCCAGATAACGGAAGCGCTGGAGCGTCGCGAGCTGATCAAAATCTCCGTGCTGAACAACAATTTGGACGATCCGCGGGAGATTGCCGAAACCTTGGCGGAAGGGGCCGGCGCAGAGCTGGTGCAGCTTATCGGCCGCACGATCGTCCTGTACAAGGAATCGCGCGAATACAAACAAATCGAGCTTCCTTAGGACGGCCCGGGGGGAAACCAACATGAAAAAAGTCGGGATTATGGGCGGGGCGTTCGATCCGATCCACCTCGGCCATTTGCTTGCGGCGGAATCCGCCAGAGAACAGCATCATCTTGAAGAGGTTTGGTTTATGCCTTCGCATATTCCGCCCCATAAACACCGGGCCGGAGTCAGCGGCAAGCAGCGGCTGGAAATGGTCGAGGCGGCCATTCAGGGCCATCCCGCCTTCAAGCCGCTCGACATTGAGCTGAAGCGGGGCGGCGTCTCCTATACGGTGGATACGATCCGGGAAATCCGGGGACAACATCCCGATCTGGACTTGTATTTTATTATCGGAGCGGATATGGTGAATTACCTGCCCAAATGGGAAGGGATCGAGGATTTGGCCGGAATGCTTACGTTCATCGGGCTGCAGCGGCCGGGCAGTTTTCTGGAACTGGATGCGCTGCCTCCATTTATCCAGGAGGCGGTGCGGCTGGCGGAAATGCCGCTGGTCGACATCTCTTCCAGCCTGATCCGCAGCCGTTTGGCGCAGGGGCGTTCGGTCAGGTATATGGTGCCGGATTCCGTGCATGATTATATGACAAGGAGCGGATTGTATGGGATACAGTCGTGATGAGCTGATTGCGGCGGTTTCGTCGGGGATGCCGGCGAAACGCTGGAAGCATGTCGAGGGCGTGATGGAAACCGCCGTCATCCTCGCGGGGCGTTACGGGGCCGACCCGGTCAAAGCGGATCTGGCGGCCTTGCTGCATGATTTGGCCAAGTTTTGGCCGATCGACCGGCAGGAAGCGATCATCCGCGAGAACGGCCTGAACGCCGAGCTGCTGGAACATGACAAGCAATTGCTGCACGCCGAGGTCGGCGCGTTTATCGCCCGCAGGGATTACGGCGTGGAGGACCGGGAGGTGCTTGACGCGATCCGCTACCACACCTCCGGCCGGGTCGGCATGACCCTGCTGGACAAAATCGTCTGCCTGGCCGATTACATGGAGCCGGGGCGGGAGTTTCCCGGGGTGGAGAAGATTCGCGAACTGGCCGAAACGAATTTGGAAGACGCGCTGATCGCGGGCTTCGATTCGACCATTTCTTTTTTGCTGGAGAAGGGTAAACCGATTTTTCCGCTGACGCTGCTGGCGCGCAACGATTTGATCAAACAAAGAGCAAAAACCAAGGAGGCTGAATGAATGGCGGTAACATCAAATGAATTGTTAAACCTGGCGGTTCAGGCCGCTGACGATAAAAAAGCGATGAACATCGTGGCCCTCGATTTGAAAGGCATTTCCCTGATTGCCGATTATTTCGTCATTTGCCACGGCAACTCGGATACGCAGGTGCAGGCAATCGCCACCGAGGTGCGCAAACGGGCCCAGGAGGCCGGAGCGCAAATCCGCGGCATCGAGGGCATGGATTCCGCCCGTTGGGTGCTGATGGATCTGGGGGATGTCGTCGTGCACGTGTTCCATCGCGATGAGCGCGAATATTACAACATCGAACGGCTTTGGTCGGACGCCAAAGTTGTGGAGACGGTATGAGTCTCGTCGCGGGCACTATCGTTTCTTTGCCGATCGACCGGGAGGTTTCGCCTTACGGCTATTTTCTCAGCGCGGGCGGGCAGGACGTTCTGCTGCATTATTCCGAGCTGACCCGGCAGGTGAAGCCGGGCGAAACGGTGGACGTGTTTTTGTTTTACGATACGGAGGACCGGCTGGCGGCGACGATGAAAAAACCGCTGCTTACGCTCGGTGAGCTCGCTTTACTGGAGGTGGCGGACGTGCATCCCCGGCTGGGCTGCTTTCTGGAAATGGGACTCGGGCGGCAGCTGCTGCTTCCGATTCGCGAGCTGCCGGAGCTAAAGGAACTGCATCCGCAGGTGGGCGACCATGTTTACGTGATCATGGAGCATGACAAGCAGGGGCGGCTGAAGGCCAAGCTCGCCGGCGAGCAGGAGTTGGCTCCGCATACGTTTCATGCCCCGCAGTCGTGGAAAAACACTTGGGTGGACGCGATTGTGTACAAGCCGCTGCAAATGGGCACGTTCGTGATCGTGCAGGGCGGTGTGCTCGGCTTCGGCGCGATCGGCATGATCCACGCCACAGAGCGAAGCCGCCTATTGCGGCTGGGCGAAAGTGTCCACGTGCGGGTCGCCCATGTCCGCGAGGACGGGCGCGTCAACCTGTCGATGGCCCCGCGCAAGGAAGTCGGCATGGGCGAGGACGCCGAACGCATCTTGGCGTATTTGCGCAGCCGGCCTGGCGGGGGAATGCCGTATTCGGACGCGACGCCGCCGGACTTAATCAAACAGCGCTTCGGCATCAGTAAAGCGGCGTTTAAGCGCGCGCTCGGCAAGCTGATGAAAGAGGGCAAGGTCGTGCAGAAGGAGAACTGGACCTATTTGACGCAGCCCGAGACCGGGGAAGGAAATGCCGGGGAATAGGCTAAATCACAGAAAGCGCGGTGACGAAATGGCTTCGTATCGAAAATTTGCCTACGTATATGACGAACTGATGGAGGATATGCCGTACCCGGACTGGATTCGTTTTGCCCGCACCGCCTGGGAACGGCACGGAATGCCGAAGTCGGTCGTCGATCTCGGCTGCGGCACGGGCAGCATCACGATTCCGCTCGTGAATTCCGGCTTCGAGGTGACGGGCATCGATTTATCCGCCGACATGCTGGCGGTGGCCCGGCGCAAAATGGAAGGCACGCCCCAGGGCGTTCGCCTGTTCCGGGAAGGCAGTGTGCGCTGGGTGCAGCAGGACATGACGGAATGGGCCATGCCGGAACCGGTGGATTCGGTGATTTCCTTTTGCGACTGCCTGAACTATTTGCTGGAAGAGGACGATATCGTCCGCACCTTCCGCCGTACATACGAGGGGCTGAAACCCGGCGGGACGTTCCTGTTCGACGTGCATCACCCGAATACCTTGATCCGGTATGAGGAGGAGCAGCCGTTTATTTGGGACGAATCGCGGGTGGCGTATATTTGGACGTGCGAGCGCGACCCGTTCCGGAATGAGATCGAACATCATTTGACGATTTTCGCCCGCGAAGAGGAAAACGGGCCGGGCTTGTACCGCCGTTTTGAAGAGACGCATACACAGCGCGCCTATGATCCGGCATGGATGAAAAGCGAGCTGCTGAAATGCGGCTTCCGCGAAGTGAACTGCTACGCCGACTTCGAGTGGGTTGAAGCGATGGATGACGCCGCCCGCTTGTTTTATGTGGCCGTTAAATAGGGCATGCTGCGACGGTAGAATAAGAACCCAGCGATAAGGCTTAACAGTATAAAACGACATGTGGTTAAGCTCTGCCGTACGGCGAACCGCAAGCCGGGGGAGGCCGCTTTTGGGCGGCCTATTTTTGGCTAAAAACCGAGATCAGTGCTTGACAAAATAAATTATGATAGCGTTCGTGTCCTGGTATCCCTCATGCTTCTTTGCACGATTATCCCTCTTGTTCAGGGGGAGAGGGGGCTAATCAGGGCCCTTTCATTTTTTCCGGTGTCTTGCCCCCCATTCCTCCCCTCAGGTCTGCTTCACGTCTCCTAAACTTCCTTCTCACAAATCTGTCTAACGATCTCGAACATGTCTGCTTCTCCCAAACCTATTTTCCTCTCCTGAATTTATCTTCCTCTCTGCTGCCGGATCAAACGGGATAATCGTGCAAAGCGTCCGGACAGCGGATATTGATCTGCCGATATTGCTTGCCACGGTCGCTTACCGACCCTCCCTGTTAACCGCTGATTATTAGGTTGAGCCCTATTTTTTTGGTTTATTTTTCGCCTCTCCTCAGCGAGTTTTTTTTCTCGAGACCACTTACTTCACCGTATTACTGTCAACAACTTTTATCGGTGTACTGAAACTTGGGCGTGGGTTACTATCCGGATTACTATCCGGAAGAGGGAGACTGACGGTAGTATCAAATTGATGGTTTCCGACTTCCGTTTTCAAATGACCGCCGTATTTTCCCGTTACTCTTCTAATATTTGTTAGAATCGAACAGGGTAATATGCAGGCAAATTCATATGAAGTTTCTGTTTGAGAAACTTCACAAAAAAGACACATACTATTTCATTTTTTGTTCACCTAAAACAGTTATACATGATGGAGAGGGGGAGGAGGTTGGACGAGAGTGAATGGATTAGGCGTATCCAGCAGGGGGAAACCCAATATCTGACGCAGCTGATTGAACTCTACTATGCTGACATTCAGAAATATTGTTACTGGCGGATAAGGAATGAGGAAGAGTCGAAGGATTTAACACAAGAAACCTTTTATCGTTTTTGCCGACACATTGAAGGTTATAGAAATACAGGAAAATGCCGCGCTTACTTATACACGATCGCTCGCCATCTTTGCCATGATCATCTACGGAAGCGGCCGCCCCTATCTTGGGAGGAAGCAGCGGAGGAGGCGGAAAGGAAAGTCTTGCAGCAAAGCATCTCAATAGAGGATCAGGTAGAAAGGGGGCAACTGGTACATGAGTTGCTCCATTTGTTGCCTGAAGAGCAACGGGAACTGGTGTTCATGCGGTTTTGCTTGGATTTGACCTTCCGTGATATTGCTCGCATAACAGGAGTGAATGTTTGTATGGTGCAATATCGGGTTAAACGTGGTTTGACTGTACTAAGGGAGTACTGGGAAAGGAGTGAATCCGTTGGACAAGGAGTCGCGAAATACCATCATCGCCGCCCTGCAGAACTACCCCTCACCCCTCGTTGACAAGCAGAAGTTAGAGGAAACCGTCAAAGGGGCGAGAGAGATACTGCACCGAACACAGGCGGCCCGCAGAACATCCTTTTCAGAGTTTTATATGACCCAGATTCGCTTCATCAGTTGGAAGGTGTGGGTTGCGCAGTTGTTTATTGTACTTGGGACGGCTCTGATGTTACAGCATTCTCTTCACAAACCGAATGAAAATATCCAACTTATCATGCTGGTCTCTATTGCCGCACCGTTACTGGTGACAGCGGGTATACAGACGTTAACGCGATCGTTAAGCTGCCGTATGCTGGAGATCGAATTAAGTACGCGCCATCTTCTGGAGAAGCTGATATTGGTTCGTATGAGCTTGTTAGGAATAGCGGATCTGATAGGTCTGGCAGTGTTGGCCATATTATTGAGCGCCTATATGAAGATGGATATCAGCATCATTCTTCTCTATTTACTTGTGCCCTTCAATTTGACCTGTCTTGGTTGCTTATGGCTGTTGAATAGGGTTCGCACCCCGAGCTGCGGGTATTACTGTTTGATTTACTGCGGTCTTGTGGCACTAGTACAAACGATACTGGCACTTAATCCCTCCCTCGGAATGTTTGAAGCATCGGCAATCGGAGTATGGCTGGCATTGCTGCTGCTTACAGTCACAGGAATTACTTTCGAGGTAAGCGGAGTACGCAAGGCCTGTCGGAGTATAGAAACTGCGTTGAGAATCGTTGTGTAAAATTATGGTTTTATAGATATAAATCAGTGTGGAGGGGCGCTCAATGATGGAACTAACCTTGAATCAGGTAAGTAAGCAATTTTCCGCTAAAAAAGCGGTGAACGATATTTCGGTTCGCCTGTCCAGCGGTGTGTATGGTCTGCTTGGGGCTAACGGCGCGGGAAAAACAACGTTGATGCGGATGATCTGCGGAATACTCAATCCGACATCGGGAACGATTCAGATGAACGGCCAGGATATTGCCCGCATGGGGGAGCGTTATCGTGATCTGCTGGGCTATTTGCCGCAGGACTTCGGTTATTACCCTGATTTCAGCGCGGAGGAGTTCCTGTGGTATGTAGGTTCGTTGAAGGGACTGACGCTGGCGGCGGCGAAGGGGAAAACTCGTGAATTGCTGCGCACAGTTGCTCTGGAGGAAGTGGCCCGCAAGAAAATCCGGACCTTCTCCGGAGGCATGAAGCAAAGGCTGGGAATTGCCCAAGCGATGCTTAATGATCCCTGTGTGTTGGTGCTGGACGAGCCAACGGCGGGGCTTGATCCCAAGGAGCGGGTACGGTTTCGCAATTTGATTGCCGATTTGGCCAAAGATAAGATCGTTATTCTTTCAACGCATATTGTGTCGGATGTGGAGTACATAGCCGACCAAATTATAGTGATGAAGCAAGGAGGGCTGTTGATGACCGGTACGGTGGCCCAACTGACTGCTACCATGGAAGGTTGTGTATGGTCCTGCCAAGTTTCGGCCAGAGAGGCGGAGGAATGGAATGCCCGCTATTGTGTAAGCAATCTGCGGCATGAAGGGAATCAGGTGGAGTTGCGCATCGTGTCCGCGGTAAAGCCCTCCCAGGATGCGGTATCGGTTGCGCCGACGTTGGAAGATTTGTATTTATACCATTTTCAAGATGAACCGCCTGTAATAGTCAGTGATGAAAAATAGGGGGACTACTCATGGATGCGTTGATCCGATTCGAGCTGCGGAAGATCACCCGTCGGAAATCATTTTATGCAGGGATTGCGATTTTGGCGGTAATGATCGTATTTATGGCAAGTGTGTTAATTGCGAACACCCAGATAAGAGGTAAAGATGGGAACTATTTATACGGAATACCGGCTATTCAATTAATAAGGGAGTACAACCGTCAGCTTGCCGGCCCGTTGACCCCCGAAAAAGCAGCGGATGCGGTGGAATGGAGCCATAACGTGAGGCATGATCCGAAAAACCTTGATGAGAAGGGGGAAATGAGCATAAAGGCTTATGCTCAATATGAAGTAAAAAATAATCAGATTTATTCCTTGATTAGTTTTGCTTTTAATCCTTCGGGTGAGTACGGTTATGATATTATCGACAGAATACAGCCAAGTGACGCAAAGGCGTTTTACCAGAAGCGGATGGAAAAGGTGAATCAGTATTTGAATGATGAATATTCCTATGGCAATTATTCAGCGGAGGAGAAAGCTTTTTTTATGAAGATGAATGAAAGCATTCCTGTTCCCTTCCAAATGGATTATGTTACCGGTTGGGAAAATGTGTTTGAAAATCTGCCGAATCTCTTCTTAGTCATTGCTTTTGTGATCGCAATCTGTCTCGCTCCCGTGTTTGCCGGTGAATACCAGAGCGGGGCCGACTCGCTCATCCTTTCCTCCCGATATGGCCGAAACAAGGTTATCGCTGCTAAATTAAAAGCCAGTTTCTTCGTATCCCTGGGACTGCTTGTCTTTGCGGTGGCGGCCTATACGCTCCTGCTATTGGGGATCTATGGATTTGATGGCGGGAGTGCAAGCGTACAGATAATTAAGGACTTGGCACCTGTGCCCTACACGGTTTTTCAAGCGTACTTATGGGCGGTCCTCATTGGCAGTCTGGCCTGCCTGCTTGTGGGAGCGGTGACGCTGTGGTTGTCGAGCCGGATGAGGGGCCCCTTTCCCGTTATCGTAGCCAGCGGGATTTTCCTGATCGGTCCGTTGTTCATTCCGGCCAGCAAAAGCAGTCGCCTATTTAACCATTTGATGGAAATGTTTCCGGGAAATATGATGGACGGGTTTAAAAAACTAACCGGTTATGAAGTGTACCATATTTTTGGTCAAATGATTCCAGAGTACAAGGTTATGTTAGGGTTTGCAGTAATCGTTATAGCGTTGCTGGTGCCGCTTTCTTATCGGGCATTCCAAAAGCATCAGGTGGTTTGACGGCGAGTTATGGTGCCGCTATTATGCAGAACATCAAAAAGATCATCCTCCATGTGTCAGTTATCGCTGAGGCTCAGAAATCACTGCTTGAGGTATCTGTGTAATTTTTTGGGAGGGGGATTGAAAGCACGCCGATATACGTTTGTCTACGATTTTACGGATGAAGACACCCGGATGGAAAAGGGTGTATACTATTGGGGCGGCTTGACGGAAAATTTTGCGCTTGTTTCGTATCGAACAGGAGAACAAAAAGGGAGAGAGATTTAAGATGAAAAAAAGGTTGGTTGTTTTGTTTCAAGGGGATTCCATTACCGACGGCAATCGGGACCGCGGAACCGACCTCAATCATATTTTGGGCCATGGCTACGCCTACATCATCGCCGCCAAACTGGGGAACGAATATGCTCATCTCCAGCCTTCTTTTATCAACCGGGGGATCAGCGGTAACCGGGTATCCGACTTATACGCGAGATGGAACGAGGATGCGATCAGCCTGAAGCCGGACGTCATCAGCTTGCTCATCGGGGTCAATGACGCCTGGTTCACCGTGAACGATCAGCCGGGCGGGTTTACGGACCGGTTTGAACGCGCTTACCGCCATCTGTTGCAGGAGACGAAAGAGGTTTTGCCGGACGCCAAGCTTGTTCTCTGCGAGCCTTTCATCTTGAAAACGAGCGCAACGGCGGAGAAGTGGGCGTTGTGGTGGGAGATCATCTCCCGCTACCAGCAAACCGTGCTCCGTTTGGCGAAAGAGTTCGGCGCCGTGCATGTTCCGCTTCAGGCGGCATTTGAGGAAGCCGCCCAAAAGGCAGATGCGGAATACTGGCTATGGGACGGCATGCACCCGACCGCAGCCGGCCACGATCTGCTCGCGAAACAATGGCTTGCGGCCGCGGAAAGCGGCAGGTTGTGGGAGTAGGCATTTATTAGTATCATTCAGGGTTCTATTAACGGAGGAGTATCCGTTTATGGAACCTTTTCTTGTGCTCTGATCTTATTCCGTGTGAAACAGCCCCTGTGCTTCCCGGGGAGCGCAGAGGCTGTTTTTGCGTGTAGCTGTAGGGCTCTGTTACTTGGATGCCCAATATTTATCCAAATACTCCTTGACCTTCGCCGGATCGGCGGCGAGCTCGTTGCCGGTTTTGACCAGCGGGCTGACGGTGGAGACGGCTTTGAGCTTGTTGTTATTGTAGAAGGCGAGAATTTCGTCCTGGTTGATGGAATACAGCACCGCTTTGCGCAGGTCCTCGCTTTTGGCTACGTCCCGGCCCTTCGTATTAAAGAGCAGATAGCTTACGGCGTTGCTTTCGATCGTTTGCAGCTTCAGCTTGCCGTCGCCTTTCACGATATCGTATTTCGTTTCCGGTACACCGTAATAGAGGTGGATTTCGCTGTTGCGCAGCGCGGAAAGCGCACTGTCCGTATCGGCGATGAAGCGCACTTTCACCGTAGAAATTTTAGGCTCGTCTTTGGAGCCTTTGCGGTAACCGGGATTTTTGTAAAAGATCGCTTCGTAATCATTTTTGGATGACAAAATATAAGGGCCGCTGGTATACAAAGTGTTGTTGTATTGGCTGCCTTCCGTGACCGTGTTTTGGTCGCCGTACGGAATGTCCTTGTTGACATCGAAGGTGGCCACGTCATACGTATTAATGCTTTCCACCTGTTTCTTCGACACGATGCCGGCGGATTGATGGGCCAGATAATTCAGTACCTGCGGGAAAGGCTCGGTGGTGGTCAATTTGACCACCTGGTATTTGCCCGCTTTGTTGTCGGCTTGGGTTTTATCGGCGACGAGCTCTTTAATTTTCTTATCCACCCCCGCTTCCAAAGCCTCCTTGACGGTTCCGCCGCCGCCGGCTTGCTTGATTCCCTCCAGGGAGGCGATGTTCGTGACGATTTCCACGCTTTTAATATGCTCATGCAGGCTGTACGTCCGATGATCCGGCACCGAGTTTTTGTCCTTGGCCCGGTTCAGGGAGAAGACGACGTCGTCGGCGCCCACGCGTTCGCCCGTATCTACGGCTTGTTTATTTTCAATCTTGGCGAAATGGATATCGTCCCGGAGCAGGAAGTAGTATTCCGAGTTGCCTTCGGCGATGCTGTGGTTGTAGGACAACGAGCCGTCCGAGGTGATTTTGTCGTCATCCGTAAGATTGATTAAGCGGACGTACATATTGGTATTGAGCTGATTGATCGAGCCATCGTTGCCTTTGATCGGATCGAGCGAAGTCAGCACCGAAGCCGATTGGGTAAGCAGCAGCGGCTCTTTGTCCCGCTTGGACGTGTCGTTGAAGTCGATGCTTTCCCAGGCCAAAGCGCGGGATTTGGACAATCTGACGGTATCGGGATTCAGGATGTCTTTGTTGACCGCTTGGCTTTTCAACGAGATGTAAAGCGGTGCGATATAGGCTTTGTCGAACACGAGGCGCTGCTCCAGTTGCTTGTACGTTTCCTTGTATTGCTCCGGCGTTTCCGTCGCGGCCTGATCGATCAGCTTATCGATTTCCGGATCGGCCAAAATGCTGTAATCTCCGCCCGTCTTGAACAGCGATCTGACCGCGTAATCGGGATTGCCCGTCACCGTCGTCCAACTGGAATGAGCGATATCAAAATTCCCAGCGTCCTCCTGGGCCTTAAAGCTGCCGTAGTCCGGCTGAATGTTCAGCTTAACGTTGAATCCGTTTTTGGTAAGCTGGTCGCGGATGATGTTCAGATCCGATTCATTGATGCTCATCCCCAGAAGTTCGATATCGACGGGCGTCTGGTCCGTTACTTTCTCCGTTTCGGTTTCCGTCTTCGGCTCGGTGTTCGTGGCCACGTCCGATTTGGTTTTGACCGTGCAGCCGCCGGCGATAAGGACAAAAGCAAGCGGCAGGATAAACCATGCGTGTTTTTTCATAATGACTCCTCCCATAAATAAAAAATGTTTCAGCAGTTAAGGTTAGCCGAGCTTTGGATCCAGGGCGTCCCTGAGGCCGTCGCCGAGAAAGTTAAAGGACAACACGAGCAGGATGATCGCCAGTCCGGGAAATACGGCCAGGTAAGAATGGGTTTCCAAGTAGGCGCTGCCCAACTTTAAAATATTGCCCCATTCCGGAATATGCGGCTCCACCCCGAGACCGAGAAAGCTGAGGCTGCTCGTGGAAATGACCGCGCTGCCGATCATTAAGGTGGATTTGACGATCATCGGCGCGAGCGATCCCGGCACGATATGCCTGAAAATGATAGCGGCGTTCGAAGTCCCCAAGGCCCGGGCGGCATCGACAAATTCAAAGGTGGACACCAGCAGCACGTTGGCCCGCATCGTTCTGGCGTAAGTGGGGATTGCGCCCACACTCAGCGCCAGGATCAAATTCACCGTATTGGCGCCGAACGCGGCGATAATCGCAATCGCCAGCAGAATTCCGGGGATGGCGTAAAGAATATCCAGCGCCCGCATGATGATATTGTCGGTGTGCCGTCCGTAATATCCCGATATCGCCCCCAGCGCGCCGCCGATCAGAACCGGAATCGCGGTGGAGAGGAAGCCGACCGCCAGGGAAATCCGGGCGCCGAACACAATGCGCGAGAACAAGCATCTGCCGAAGTTATCCGTCCCAAGCGGGTAGGCAAGGCTTGGCGGCTGAAGAATCGCCCCGTAATTGTTTTCCGTGGCCATCGCGTAATCAAACGTAAAGTAGCTGCAAACGGACAGCGAAAACAAAAAAATGATAAAAAACAGGCCAAGCATGGAGGCGGCGCTTGCGGTCAGCTTCTCCCACACGTCCTCCCATCTGGAGGCCGAAGGATTGTCGCGGTTAAGGATTTTAACGAGCAGATTCACGCCCAGCAGCAAAGCGAACAGGTTGCCGGTAACGGAGGTCAAAATCAGCAGACACGCTACCCAAGCCAGCCATGGAGCCGGCTTTCGGCCGCCGGCATACTTGGCGACGAGCAGCAGGGCGACGAGGTGAAACAGGGCGATAAGCAGCAAACCGGACATTGCCGGCAGAAACGTGTCCGAGACATAGGGCTTGAACAGATTTAACGCCGACAGCGCCATCACGAACAAACCGGTCAGCAACGCGTATACCGCCAGTGTGTATTCGGGGTTCCGCCGTGGTTTGTTTTTGTTCATATCTTAATTGCACCCGCTTTTAGAGGTAGTTAAAAAAGTCATCTTTTGATCACGAAGCAGGTCAAGAAGCGGATTCGGCATCGAATCTTGAATTCAGCCGGGCCTTCCGTTGCTCACGTACCCAAAACGTACGCTCCGCTACTCAGTCCCTAGCTTCATCCAACCTTCTCGGTGCTGAAAAGTCGACTTTTTGAACGATTTATCAATAGTGTTTCATCTTCGTCCGGATACGAGGATCGAAGAAAGCGTAAAAAATATCGACGACCATGTTCACCAGGGATATGGTAATCGCGGTATAGACGACCCCGCCGATAATGCTGGGGATGTCGGGGATAAATTGCTTGTCCACGATGTAGCTCCCGATCCCGCTGATGTTGAACACCTTTTCCGTGACGGCCGAACCGCCCAGCATCCCGCCAAATTGCAGGCCGATGACGGTAATGATCGGAATCATCGCGTTGCGCACCGCATGTTTCAGCAATACCTGGCGTTTGCTGAGCCCCTTGGCCTTGGCGGTAAGAATATAGTCTTCATGGATGACCTCCAAGGTGGACGACCTGGTCATTCTGGCCACGGCCGCCGTCAGCCCGGTCCCCAAAACGACGGTCGGCATGATGAAGGACAGCGCATTCTGCGGATTAAAGGTGGCGGGCAGCCAATGCAGCTTGATCGAAAAGTTCAGGATGAAGATGAGCCCCTGCCAAAAGTTTGGTATCGACAAGCCGATCAACGCGATGAACATAAACGTATAATCCCACAGCGAATTTCGTTTGACGGCGGATATGATCCCTGCCGGAATGGCAATCAGGATCGCCAGCATCAGCGAAATAACGGTTAATACCAGCGTAATCGGGAACTTGCGGGCGATGGTGGCCGTGACTTGTTCATTGCCCGAAAACGATTTGCCCAGATCGAACGAGGCGATGCCTTTGATCGTGTTCCACAATTGGACGAAATAGGATTGGTCGAGCCCGTATATTTTGTTGAATTGGGCGATTTGCTCCTCCGTCGCGGTTTCGCCGAGAATGTTGGCGGCGGGATTCATCGGCGAGAGATACAGGATTGTAAATACGAGAATGGATACGCCCATGATCACGAACAGGCTCATCACCAATCGCTCAAACACGTACTTCAAGTAAGGATGGGTATAAAGGAAGATCAAAGCATACATCGGCAATCCGGGAAGGAACGTCAGCGCCAAAAACAGCGGCTGTTGAACCAGGGCTTGAAAAGTGCCGGCGAAGCTGGTTTTTTGCAGCCGGCCTTGCGCCAGCTTTCGTTCGGCTTCATCTACGGCCGCCTCATGGAAGCGGACTTCGGCTTCTTTTTCCGTTTGGCGCTTTTGTTTCCCGTCCGCAGCCGATTGTCCGAAAAATAACTGCTTGCGCCGCAATTCCTCGGCAATTTCCGCTTTCAGCTTCTCTTTATAGCCGGATTCCAGAAGCTCCTTCCTGGCAGCGGCCAGCAGTGAACCGTAAGCGTCTTTTCTTTTGCGAAATATGTATATCAATAGAACAACGAGAAGGACCGGAGCCCCCAATAACCAGATGAAGTAACGATAAGCGGGATTTATGACCATTTTGCCGTAAGTGATGCTGATCGTTTTTCTGATGGACAGGGTCTCCAGTTGCTCTCTTGTCGCCGGTGCGGCTTGCATGGTTACACCTCCTTGCGTTTTAAATTGAATTATTCCGATTGATATAGTATATATTAGGTAAGCTTGTTTTTGATGTCAATGATTGATTTTCATGAGTTAAACTGGAAGGTGTTGCGGAAAATGGAATCCATACTGCGGGTCAACAATCTCTCGGTTACTTTTCGGACGCGCGATCAGGAGGTGCAAGCCGTGCGCGGGGTCAGCTTTGAGGTGGGAAAAGGAGAGACGCTGGGCATTGTCGGCGAATCCGGCAGCGGGAAAAGCGTCACCGCCCGTTCCGTCATGCGGCTGCTGGCTTCCCCTCCTTCATACGTACAAGAAGGGGATGTTATTTTTCTGGGGAACAATCTGGCCGATTACTCGGAAAAAGAGATGGAAAGCATTCGCGGCCGCGACATGGGGATGATCTTTCAGGACCCGATGACCTCGCTGAATCCGACGCTCAAAATCGGCGAGCAAATTTCCGAAAGCCTGATCAAGCACCGTAAATTGTCCCGCAAGGAAGCGAAGGAAGAAGCGATCGAATTGCTGAAGCTGGCAGGCATACGTCATAGCGAGCTGCGGTATGAACAGTATACCCATGAGTTCTCCGGGGGGATGCGCCAGCGCGTGATGATCGCCATCGCCCTCGCCTGCCGTCCTGCGCTGCTTATCGCCGATGAACCTACGACGGCGCTGGATGTCACTATTCAGGCGCAAATTTTAAGTTTGATGAAAACGATGCAGGAGCGGTTCGGGACCTCAATTATTTTGATTACGCATGATTTGGGCGTTGTGGCCGGGATGTGCGATCGGGTCGTGGTGATGAAGGACGGCGAGATTGTGGAAAGCGGAACGGTGGAAGAAATTTTCGCCCAGCCGCGCCATCCGTATACCCTGAAGCTGCTGAACGCGCTGCCGCGCCTTGACGAGAAGAAGAAGCCGAAGCCGGCCCCGCTCGTATCCGCGGGGGCGGACAGCGCCCGGCCTTTGCTTGAGGTTAAATCTTTGAAGCAATATTTTGACTTGGGCAAGGGAACGATTTTAAAGGCGGTTGACGACATTAGCTTTCAGATCCAGGAAGGGGAAACGCTTGGTGTGGTCGGGGAATCGGGGAGCGGCAAGTCGACGACCGGACGGGCCATCCTGCGCTTGCATCAGCCGACGGGCGGGAATGTGTACTACCAGGGAATTCCGGTTAACCGGTTGTCTCCCGCCGAAATGAAAACGATGCGCCGTTATATGCAAATGATTTTTCAGGACCCTTATGCCTCGCTCAGTCCCCGGCTGAAAGTAGAAGATATTATCGGGGAGGCCCTTGATGTTCACCGGCTGGCGGGCAGCCGGGCCGAACGGAGGAAAAGGGTAGAGGAACTGCTGGATATGGTTGGGCTTGATCCTGCGTTTGCCCGGCGTTATCCTCATGAGTTCTCCGGGGGGCAGCGGCAAAGAATCGGGATTGCCCGCGCCTTGGCGGTGGAACCCAAATTTATCGTTTGCGATGAGCCGCTTTCCGCGCTTGACGTGTCTATTCAAGCCCAGGTGGTCAAGCTGTTGGAGGAGCTCCAGCAGCGGTTGGGCCTGACTTATTTATTTATCGCTCACGATCTTTCGATGGTCAAGCATATCAGCGACCGCGTGGCGGTGATGTACATGGGCAAAATCGTGGAGTTGGCCGAAAGCGAGGAGCTGTATGCCAATCCGCAGCACGAATATACGAAATCGCTTTTGGCCGCCATTCCGGTGCCGGACCCGAAGCTCGAAGCCCGCAAAAAGCGGGAGCTTGCCGATGACCCTGCGGAAACGGTTAAATACGATGTCGAGCATTCCAAGCTCGTTGAGGTGTCCGAGGGGCATTGGGTGGCGTTGTCCGGCTAAAGGAACTAACTAACAAATGAGCCTGCGCAATCGCAGGCTCGAATGATATAATTCAGCTTGTACAACTGAACTTGGGTTGGGAAAGTATTGCCTCCAGATCGGAGGTGATGCGTATGAAATTTTCGTTTTCGGAAGTGCTCATACTTGGAATGTTTATCCTCGCATTGCTCATCTATCTGAACAAACGAAAATAACCCGCCCAGGTTAGCGCCAGGGGAACGGGTCATTTTCAGCTTGAACTGGAGGTTTCCCACCCAAGTGTTTGTACCGGGGAGGCTGTGGCTTAGCCTCCTTGTTTCTAGTGTTATCTTAGCATATCGAATCTTATACCTCAATTGCACTTCACAAATTTGTTCAAACCCTAATGAGCTTTAACTTATTAATCGCCAATGCTATTCCATTGATAACCAAGAAAATAGCCAAAATAATGAATAGCTTCATGTCCGTTGCAAAATGGGCATATAACTTTCGTTCCGCAACCTCGGCTGTGGAGGGACAGATCGTCGACTTGAAAGGGAGCGCCGCTCCCTGAAGAGCCTGGGCAACCGGGCACACCGGGCAAACCGAACAAGCCGGGAGATTCGGATAATTCAAGCAAGCCGAGCACATCGGGGCAAACAACGCCTCCGGCAACGACGCCGGGATCTGAAACGGCAACACTGGCCGAGCCGGGCAAAGTAAAGGTGAAGGTTCAGGTGGAACGAGGCGAAGCCAGCGGCACGGTGGCGGGGGGCTGCCATGAAGGATGCTTTGAAGCAGCCTTCGGGCGGGAGGGACACGATTGAGGCCGCAAGCACAGAGCCGGTTCAGTCCGTTTCCATTACCGTGGATAACGAGGCGCTGCAAGCATGGCTTGCCGGGCCGGACGCTCCGGTATTGAGTGTTATGACGCCTCACGGAAGCTACGACTTCCGCTTCGCTTGCGGTAGTGCGTCTGGACGGCGGCGGTGGTTACATGCCGGTACCGTTTGCATTGTGCCGAAAATAAAAAAATACCCATGCGGGTATATTTCGGCACGAAAACAACATTGCTTTCCGATCTTGATCGGTGGTATAGTTTACTTGTAAATATGGAACGAAAAAGTGAAGCACACTTGCTGGCGTCTTTGGGACGCTATGGCGGTGTGCTTTTTTTGTTGTGAAATTGCCACATTACTGGGAAAGGAAGGATTACACATGAGTGCTTTTATCGAACTGTTCTTTCCTGAACTCGACAAGCTGCTCGATCATCGCCATACTCGCTTTTTGATGCAGGAGCTGCTTGTGGATATCGTTGGCGGGGAAAAGCGGACGCTGGATCTGCTGCTGGAAACGAGATATTTGGAGCTGGATGCCTACATATTGATACACATTGAGCCGCAATCCTACCAGGAGAACGACTTCCACGAGCGAATGTTCATCTATTTCAGCCGTTTGTTTGAGCGGCATCGGAAGGAATATAAACTCATTATTCCCATTGCCGTCTTTACGGCGGACGAGGCTAAGGAGGAGAAAAATACGCTGGAGATGAGCACGCCGCAGCAGCCGATTTTGCGGTTTGAATTTATGAAGGTGGTGCTGCGGAAGCAACCCTGGCGGCAATTTATCGATTCCGGCAATCCGGTGGCTGCTGCGCTGCTGGCAAAAATGGGCTATACTAAGGGGAAGAGCGAGAAATACGCCTGGCGTATTTACGGATGATTTTACAGCTGCAAGGAAAGCTGGATGATGCGCGAATGGCCCTGATCATGTCGATGGCGGATCTGTATTTCAATACCGATCCCGAGCAGGACAAGCGGTTGCTGGAAGAGTTGAAGGAACAATACCCGGAGGAAGGTGAATCCATTATGAAGCTGATGCCCGCGTGGAGTCGTTTGGGATACGAGGAAGGTTTGAAAGAAGGTATGGAGGAGGGTATAGAGAAAGGGATAGAACAAGGTATAGCCGTGGGCATGGAAAAGGCGGCGCTTAATATGCTTCGCGAGGGAATGGATATATCGCTGGTGGTTAAGGTTACGGGGCTGTCTGAAGAGCAGGTAGTGAAGTTGGAGAAAACAAGCCATCTAAAATGAACTAAACGGAAATAGACCGTTCCGCTCAAGGTAACGGTCTATTTCTGTTTGCAATCAAGGGTTCTGATGACCGAAAGGCAAGCTGCTGGTGTATTAATTCCATTGACAATGGAACAACTCCAAACCGTCTTTACCGCCACAAGAAAAATTTAAATAGTTATTATGCCCATTATTCAGTATAATTTTGTATGAATGCTTACGAAGAATGAACCCTTCAGAGAGGATTAACGATCTAATGAATGTAGCAGCAAATAAACCAGCAAAAACAAACCGGCGTTCCAAATCGTCTCCGCCGCCCGTCCGCATCTTTTCGCTTGGCGGCATCGGCGAAATCGGCAAAAACATGTACGGCATCGAATATAGGGATGAAATCGTCCTGATTGACGCCGGCCTTAAATTTCCGGATTCCCGGCTTTCGGGCATCGACTGCATTATTCCGGATATTCGTTATTTGATTGATAACAAACATAAAATGAAAGGGCTTTTTTTGACGCATGGTCATGAAGACCATATCGGGGCCATTCCCTTTGTGCTTCGCCAGCTGCAGATTCCGATTTACGGCGGGCCGCTGACGATTGGCCTAGTCAAGGCGAAATTGGAAGAGTACCGGCTGCAGGGCGAGGCGGAGTTGCATGTTTTTCATGAGGATGATCGCTTTAAGTTTAACCATTTGGCCGTGCATTTTTTCCGGACGACGCACAGTATTCCCGATGCGTTTGGCATCGTGGTCGATACGCCTTACGGCTCCGTCGTGCACACGGGGGATTTTAAGTTCGACTTTACGCCGGAGGACCGTCCGGCCGATCTGTTTAAAATGGCCAGCGTCGGCGGGGAAGGCGTGCTGGCGCTGCTGGCCGACAGCACCAACAGCGAGAAGGAAGGGTTCACTCCTTCCGAACGCCGCGTCGGCGACGCGATTCTGGATTCGTTCCGCGGCTGCAAAGGGCGGATTTTGTTCGCCACGTTTGCGTCCAACGTCCATCGGCTTCAGCAGGTCGTGGAGGCGGCGGCGCTGTGCAACCGGAAGATTGTCGTCATCGGCCGCAGCATGGAGAAAGTATTTGCCATCGGACAGGAGCTGGGGTATATTCGCGTACCGGAAGGCATGCTGGTTGATGTGAAGCATATCGACCGGTTTGAGGACCGGCAGATTTTGATCGTTTGCACGGGCAGCCAAGGCGAACCCAATGCTGCCTTAAGCCGGATCGCCTCGGGCGCTCATCGCCATGTGCAGGTTTATCCCGGGGACACGGTGATTTATTCTTCATCCCCAATTCCGGGTAATGCGCCGAACATCAACCGGAGCATCGACGCGCTGCTGCGGGCCGGGGCGCATGTCATTTACGGCTCGATTTTCGATATCCATACGTCCGGTCATGGCAACCGGGAAGATTTAAAGCTGATGCTTAGCTTTATCCGGCCGAAATATTTCATTCCGATTCACGGCGAATACCGCATGCTGCTGAACCATCGCAATTTGGCGCTGCAGACGGGCATTCCCGAGGACCGCGTGTTTATCCTGAACATCGGCGACACGCTGTCGGTGTTCCGCAACCGGGCCAAACGGGGCAAAACGATCCCGTCCGGCGAAGTGTTCATCAGCAACGGAGAGATGCGCACCTTCGAAGATGAGCTGCTGGTCGAGCGGATGGAATTGGCTCAGGAAGGTATCGTGATCGTGGTCATGACGGTGGACCGGAACACAAGGCAGATTTTGGCGGGACCCGACATCGTGACGCGCGGTTTCGTCTATATGCAGGATGCCAGACCGCTGTTGCGGCGGGCTGAGGCACAGCTGAAGCGGAGCCTGAACCGGATGCGCGACAAGGAATATGACCGCAAAGCCTGGCTGCGTGCGACTCAGCAGGTGATGCGGAGGTATTTTATGAAAGAGGTTGGCCGAACGCCGCATATTATGCCTTCCATTTTGGAGGTGTAAAGCCAGGTTGACAAGGAGCTTCCCGAATCAGGGAGGTTCTTTTTTTAAATCGCCCCCTGATTCATAGTTTCATATAATGTGTAAAAATATGGGGCGGGAGGGCGAGAGGGCATGACGAATATATTCACGATACGTTCGGTAATCAGCAGCCAGTTGGAAATGAAGGGTTACTCGCTAAACAGTTTTTCCTATCGCTCGGGAATGTCGCGTTTAACGGAGGACTTGTCATATCTCCCGATAAAGAGTTTCCCGCTAATACGAATCTATATAACCGGTCCGGTAACTACTATGTTTCAATGATTAACAAGGATCGCTATCTTGGTTTATACCAGCCGGCGATTTACCATTTTCGCCGCAAAGAGATCGCCGCCGGGCTGGAAAAGTTGTTATATGCCTTAGGCTATGCGATTTCCCTCAACAATAAGGAGCATTTCTTCAAGATGGTTCCTTGGTTTGAGCAGCATAGAGAACAGGCTCCGGCCCAACAGTTGAAAGAGTATGAGACATTGATGGGACAGGTATTGAAGGATGCGGAAATGAGTTCTGGCTAGTCTGGATAAAATCCGATCCATTTGGGGTTAAAAGCCCTGACATGGTTCGGCTTTTTTTATTGGTTTTTAAGCTGGTAGTGGAACTATGGTGTTATTTGTATCGCATAAGCATGTTTTTATAACATATAAACTTTTAAGAACGTGTTTATTTAGTTATAGCGTTTCACATATTTAATAGGTCAGGTGTCAACCCATGTACGATATAAAACAGATAGTAATCATCCATACGGGAATTGATACGAAGAAATCCAGTATATGTAAGCATGTTATAGGAGAAACTGGATTTATCAATTAACTAGTAATTTTTTGAGAAAAATCCGTTTTTTTTAGGGTTCTATTTTTTTAGCAGTACCGGATGTATCCTTCGGACAAGGCAAAAAATAAATACAAGGAACGAGCAAAGGAGAGAACACGCCCTAACCCAGACGATAAATCATAGCGATACTGGCTAAGTAGAAGCTCAACCCGTTTTTGTGGGGCTGGGAACTCCTTTTGCCAAGGGTCAAGAGTTAACTTACGAGCAATGTGAAAACCCACAGTGGAAATATAGGAAATAAAGTTCTTTTTAAGTAATTACAAATTAAAAAAGAAAATATTGACAATCACGTTCTACTCGAGTAAAATGAAATCACAGATATTCTACTGCAGTAAAAAGCCTTGGCAAAGGAGGTTAGCTATGCAAATAAAGTTATTCGATTCTGAACTAAAGATAATGGATGTCCTTTGGAAAAACGGCGATACAACAGCAAAGCGAATTGCGGAAACCCTGAAAGAGCAAGTCGGATGGAATAAGACCACGACTTACACCCTAATCAAAAGATGCATCGACAAAGGGGCTATTGAGCGTATTGAGCCGAATTTTCTATGCCATCCCCTTGTGACCATTGAACAGGCAAGAGAACTTGAAACAACGGAACTAATCAACAAGATGTACGATGGTGCTGCCGATCAGCTTGTCGCTTCCATTTTAGGTCGTAAAAA